>WNFB01000957.1_pt1 | contig 24096 bp, 24 predicted proteins | sample 5400501 | NCBI WGS metagenome assembly WNFB01 (sample SAMN13153341, study PRJNA577476) | soil metagenome | isolation source: 200 cm saprolite under Douglas fir tree site 2 hole 1 | place: USA:California | collected 2015-04-18 | reverse complement strand
GTATTCCCGCGCGAGGCGCGCTGGATTGGCGACAAGGCGAAGCCCTGGGTTAAAAACCAGGTCTGGCCCGATGTTCCAGGACGTTGGATCTGCGAACGTGCCGCGGAGCGCAAATGGAAACGCGTTGGTGTCTACGGCATGAACTTCATCATGGCCGTGCGCGACTACCGCGAGCTGGCCCAGGCATCTCTGGAACTTGTACCCTTCGACTTTGAGTTCGATATGGCGCGTGCCGTGAAGAGCGAAGAAGAACTCGCCGAAGTCCGGGACGCAATGGACATTATCATCGAAGGTTTTTGGGCGCTGGTGGACTCATATCAGCCAGGCAAGACCGAGGCCGAAATCATGGCGCCTGCAGTGGAACGATTCTTTGCCCGCGGTGCCGGTCCGCGCATGATGAACATCGTGCTCTCGGGACCGCATGGCGAAGCGGAAGCGCATTTCAAGGTACCCGGCCATCGCGTGGTTGCAGCCGGCGATCTTCTCTTATATTCCCTCGAGATCACCGGGGCGGGCGGGTATTGGGTGGAGTTCTCTCGCCCCCTGCTGCGCGGGAACCCGAGTGCGACCACGCAGAAAATGTCCGAGGCTTACCCAGAGGCATTACAGGCGGCACGAAAGCTGATGCGAGCTGGGGAGTTGGCCGGCAATGTTCATCGGGCTATAGCGGAGACCTTCGCCAAATACGGCTTTTCCCTCGGTCACCTCTCCGGTCATTCGATCGGGACGACGATGATTGAGTGTCCGGCCATCGGCGCGAACAGCGAAGTGCCGCTCGAGGAGAACATGATTTTCTCGCTCCATCCTCAGGTGGTCGATCAAGACGGTAAAGTGTGCCTCTACACACAGGACACCTACCGCATCGCTAAGTCCGAGGGCGAATGCCTGGCGAATATTCCGTGGCGGTTCTTTAACGGGCAAGAAACGAAAGGAAGTATCGCCCATTAACCTTCAGCGAGTTACAGCGAAATGTTCCACGTGGAACACTTGTCTATAGCTTTAGAAATACGTCAGGAGCTTGGATGCGGATTTGTGTAATTGGCTGCGGGGCAGTGGGCAGCCTGTTTGCCGCACACTTGGCTAAGGCCGGTGAGGCGGAGATCTGGGCCTACGACATCTGGAAAGATCACATTGATGCCATCCGCAACAATGGCTTAAAGCTTTCCGGAGCGGCTGATTTCACGGCCCACCTCAACGCCGCCAGCGATCCGAATGAGTTGCCGCGCTGCGATTATGGCATTGTTGCCACGAAGGCCATTCACACCCGAAGCGCCATTGCGCAAACGGCCCACATTTTCGACGCGAACAGCGCCGTCTGTTCGGTGCAAAACGGCGTCGGGAATGAGGAGATCATCGCTGAGCACGTGAGATATGTGATTCGTGGCACGACCTTTCCTGCCGGCCATCCAATCGCGCCGGGACACGTCGGCTTTGACATCAAAGGTGACACCTGGATAGGCCCCTTCGAGCCAACGAACCCGCCCATGAGCAAGGTCGATGAGTTGGCAGGACTCGTGACGCGCGCCGGAATGAACACCATCGCTCTGAAAGATGCGCGTGGCGCGCAGTGGACCAAGCTGATCTTTAATGCATCGACGAATCCTGTCGGGGCATTGACGCTACTCCACCACGGAGCGGCCGCGCGGTTTCAGCCCACAAGTCAGCTGTTCAACGACCTCATTATCGAAGGCGAAGCAGTCGCAAAGAAATTGGGTATCGAACTTCATGGGGACCCGCGGCAATTGGTGCAGAAGGGAGCCGGTGCTCCTGGAAAACACAAGGCCAGCATGCTGCAGGACGTGCTCTCGACACGCCAGACTGAAGTAGATTTTATGAACGGCGCGATCGTCAAGTGGGGTGAGAAAGTCGGAGTGCCCACGCCCCTGAACAAAGCGCTATGGGAGCTGATCAAAGGCCTGGAGCATTCGTGGAGTGATCCCGATTAAGGCCTTTAACCGCGGAGATCGCAGAGAACGGGGAGGGATTGCTGTGTTTTTCAACGGCTGAAGCCGTCCAGTTTTCGACAGCGGTCGCACTGCTAAAGCCGGAACGCCAAAAGCGAGGAACAGAAACGAAAGAAAAGAAAACGGTGAACCAGCAACAGCTAACAGCTAAGAGCTAAGAGCCAAGACCCGAATAACAGACTAAATGACCATCCCATTCAACATTGGAGTACTGCAACTGAGCATGGAGCCGGTGCGGGAAACCGTCGCCATGGCGAAGGCCTGCGAAGAAGCAGGGTTCGATACCTTCTGGATTGCGGAAGCGTATCCATGGTGGCGCAAGCATTCGTTTGAAGCACGCTCGTCGACTGCGATCCTGGCCGTGATTGCGCACGAGACCAGGCGTCTTCGATTGGGCTGGGGCATTATCTCGCCCTACACACGCCATCCCGTGCAGATCGCGATGGAAGCACGTGTAATGCAGGATTTGGCGGGCGACAGATTTCTTCTGGGCCTCGGCGCCTCCAAGATTTTCATGAAGGAGATTGGTGAAGGCGAAGGGGAGAAGATAGGACCCGCCACGGTGATGCGGGAGAGTATTGAGATCGTCAAAAGCGTGCTTCAGGGCGATGCGTTTCGATATCAGGGGAAGGTTTTTTCTGCCGACGTCCCGCCGCTGAAGCCCGACGCGCACACCCCGCGCGGGATACCACCGATTTACGTTGCTGCTACTGGACCAGTGTTGCAGAAGATGGCGGGTTCTATTGGAGATGGGCTGCTCACAGCCAGCATTACCACACCGGCTTTCGTGCGCTACTCGCGGAAGAATATGGAAGAGGGGGCGCGCAAAGCGGGCAAGGACCCGTCCAACTTGATTCTGGGCTCGGTGATCGTGGGCAGCATCGGACACGATTCGGTCAAAGGAAAAGCAGGAGCACGCGAGCAGGCTGCAATGTATCTAGCCAATAAAGTCCAAAATATTAAGGGGTCGGCAGACGTGCTGCTCGAGTGCGCGGGCCTGACGTTTGAAGAGTTACGACCAGTGGCGGACGCTATGGAGAATGGCGGGCGCAAAGCCGCCGCGAAAGCCGTGACCGACGACATTCTGCGCAAAGTCTGCCCCATCGCGGGTACGCCGGATGAATGCATTCAGCGCATCGAAGACTACCGTGCGGCAGGATGTACACACATCATGCTGGAGATCTGGGGAGATAATCGTGCGGGGCAAGCTAAACTCTTCGGTGAGGCCGTGCTGCCACACTTCAGAAAATAGGCCATGGACGCACCAGAGACATAGAGCCAACTTTCCCGAAAAGATTCTGGTTGGATTCGGATTCAGGATGAGAATTAGCTCGCGGCGGCAGTCGCTCCCTGCACAATCTCCCGAAACTCCTCGTCACTCAGCAGCCCCCGCTTTGCCATCGCGCGCTTTTTGACTGAGGCCAGGATAGGCGCACGCTGCTCAGGCTTAATCGAAATGCCGAGTTCTTTACACTTGAGATCGATACTATCTAGTCCGCTCTTTTTGCCTAACACGATACTGCGCCGTGCGCGCACTAGTTCTGAAGAATACGGTTCTATCGCTTCAGGAATATGGAACTGGGTGGCCACGGCCCCGCTTTCGCGCATGAATAGATTCTCGCCGACTAGCGGTTTCCACGCTTCGAGCGTGTACCCGGCCGCCCGGCGCACAACCTCAGACACTTCCCGTACTTTAGACAAATCCAAATCCACCGGCACGCCATAGAGGCAGCGCAGGGCGAGCGCAATTTCACCAATGTCGGCGTTGCCCGCGCGCTCGCCCATTCCGTTGATCGTGCCCTGGATCCAGGACGCACCCCCTCGGACGGCGGCAATTGCGCATGCTGTAGCCATTCCGAAGTCGTTGTGGCCGTGGAAGTGCACCGGCGTGTCGCTGCCAACCCAGCGGCATACCTCGCGCGTTAGAAACTCAGCCGCTTCGGGCCCGCATGCACCGATGGTGTCAACCACTACGATCTCCTTGGCACCGGCATCCATTGCCGCGATATAGACTTTTCTCAGGAATTCGAGGTCGGTCCGCGTGCCATCGACGGCGAAGAAGGCAACCGTGATTCCGTTCTGGGTTGCGAAAGAGATTGCCGCTGCAACCCGGCGTAGAACTTCGTCGCGAGAGATGCCATAGGCGTTGAGCTTGATGTCGCTGGTAGGCGCTTCGACGATCGAAGCTCGCAGCCCGAGGCGGACTAGTTCCTCAAGATCGGCACGCACGGCTCGCGAAAAACCCCACAGCTCGGCCTTCAAATTGGCTTTCGACATGAGCTGGATGGCTTCGGCATCTTCCGCCGAGACCCGCGGGAAACCGGCTTCGATCCGGCTCACTCCCAACTCGTCGAGCTTGCGAGCAATTTCCAGTTTCTGCTCCGGACTCAGAACGACGCCGACCGTCTGCTCGCCGTCACGCAGAGTGGTGTCGTAAAAATGGACTGTCCTTGCTGGGAAAGCGGAGCGGATCTCGGGTCGCTCGTTGAGGTGGCTGACCCAAACTTTGGAATTGGTGGTGGCGGTCATGTTTGAGACCTAACGGCGATCGGAACTCGGATTGACAAACTCAAAAAGGCTAATTGCACGGCACGGCTAAACAGGCTGCGGAAAGACGCGCCTGCGCGACAAATCGTTGACACAGCGGCTAAGCCGTCACTGATTCGGAACGGCTTTCGCGGCCCTGAAGGGCCGCTCTTCCACGGTGCTGCACCCATGCGCCAGTTTTTCCGCAACCTGTGAAGCCGTGCTTTTTCAAAGCGCGGCCTTCAAAGATCTAGCGCACCGTTTCCTGGGTTGCCAATGTCGCGGGCTTGCGGCCGTAGGCCTCCTTCCACGAAATCACTCGGTTCCGCAAAATGCCGATATTTTCTATTTCACACTCCATGACGTCGCCAGGCTTCAGATACCACATTTTGGGATCGCCGGAAAACGCAGCGACGCCAGAGACAGTCCCGGTAGAGACCACATCGCCCGCACTGTAACCCATAGGCGAATAGTGGGAGAGGATCTCAGGAATCTTGACTGACATTTTGCTGGAATGCGAACGCTGGCGCGGCTCACCGTTCACGCGCAGCTCCATTGCCAAATTATGTGCGTCGCCGATTTCATCCGCAGTAACGATCCACGGCCCTAATGGGCAAAATGTGTCAATGCCTTTGCAGAAGCTGAACACACCGGACTTCATCTCACGGCGCTGAATGTCGCGCGCGGTGATGTCATTGAAGATGAGGTAACCGCCGATGTAGTCGCTGGCGTCTTCAGGCGCGAAATGTTTACCGGCCTTCTTCAGCACCACCGCGAGTTCCAGTTCGTAATCCAACTCTTGTGTCAGATGCTCGGGATAAATGACGTTCTCTTCGTGGCCGATGATGGCGTCCACATTTTGGAAGAAGATGATCCAAGGCATAATCGGGTGTGAAAATCCTGCCTTGGTGGCCTCTTCATGGTGTTCTCGGAAATTACCTGCGGTGTGGAAGAATTTTTTAGGCACGATCGGTGCCTTCAGCTTTACCTCGCCTTCATCATAGAAGATGGCTTCACCACGCGGCCCAGTGGCATCATTTTCCAGCTGCAAGGCATAGTCGAACGCTTTGTGCGCAGCTTCCAGGCTGGTATCGCCACCCTCGAAGAGTGCTCGCATGTTCGGCGGCACCAAGGCATCGGCGAGGCGTTGGTAAGCGTTCTCGCTTTCCACGTCGCGCAGATAGATAGCGCAGGCGGAATTGAGGTCCGCAATGCGCTGCTGAGGCGTCAGCGCACCGATACGAGGTTGCCGGACAGGGTTTTCAAAGGTGACGAGTCGCATAGGAATGCGGCCGCAAAGCGGGCGACATGGGTATTAGAAGTGTATTGATAAGCGATTAACTTGTCTACACTACCCGCCTCAGGCGGAGCGCGTCGCACGAGCTTTCTCGGCAACCGGCACTGGGTCCTCTATGAGGTGCTGAATCCCAACATACTGGCCCCGCACACGTGCCCAGCGGGATGGGTGATCACGGACGTCTACATGTAAGAATCCGCCATCGTACGCGCCGATGCCGCCGCCCGCAAACTGTGGTATCTGAAGTGCCAGTCCGTACATCTGCTGCAAGGAACGTCCGGGAATGTTGACGTCAGCCGCCATACCCCGTGTGTGCTCACTGTTCTGCACACCACCGAGCTGCTCATTATGCTCGGGGCAGCGATAAGCATCGCGCACGATGATCGGCGTACCAGCTAGATTTCGCAGCGCTTCCAGTCCAGCCAGAAGACGGTCGTCGATCTTCAACTGCCCGCAGCAAGGGCAGGCCAGTTGTTTCTTGGAAAAATGGGCATTCAGATCAGCCATCCAACTTTACTCCAGGGGCAAGTGAGAATCGAAGAGGTTTAGCTCGCGAGAGACCCTCAATGAGTGACAATCATAATCTAATTCCGCGATGAAGGGTACGTTACCAGAAACGAACCGGACACGGGTCAAGAAGCAACGGAAGGACAATAGCAGGAACTGGCCACCAGAACCATGTCTAACGTGTAACACTTCGCGAAAACCGCGTGCTCCGACAGGGTGCGTGAGCTAATATGGTCGCCTACCTGGGACGAGAAAAGCCAATTTCAGGGGGATTCTACGTGAGCAACGCAAATCGGCGTCAGTTTCTGCGAACGGTGGCAGGCGCGGCGGCACTGAGCGTGAGTGCGGAGGTGGTCACCTTCGGACGGATGCGGCGGCTGAGGATGACGACCGCAATGCCTGATCCGCAGGCACATGATCGCCTTCAGCCAGACTGGTACCGTAAGAAGATCCGGCAGGTGCAGGAAGAAATGCAAAAGCGCAAGCTCGATGCGCTGCTACTGCTGAAAGCCACCAATGTCATTTACACCACGGGCTATTTTCATTTGTCTACGGAGCGGCCACTGGCGGCGCTCATACCGAAGTCCGGTGACCCGGCCCTGTTTATCCCTGAGTTGGAATCCGATCAGGTGAAGCTCTGGTGGGTGAAGGATTATGAATCCTACTTCGACTTTCCGGGCCCGGTGAATCGCGTCCGCTGGATCTTTGAACGGGTTGCGAAACGCGGCTTGGATCATGGGCGCATAGGAATTGAAGAAGCCACGGCGGGCCGCCTTAAGCAGATAAAACTTGGAGCACCGCACGCCACGCTTGTACATGCAGGTGACCTCATCGAACACCAGCGCTGGGTCAAAGATGAAGACGAGCTGCGCGTAATGCGCCGAGCCATGTATTTCGCGGATTTCACCGTGCAATCAGGTCGAGATTATGTGCAGCGGAACGCAAACGCAACCGAGGACCACATCCTGAAAGCGACCGCAGATGCGGTGGCGGACAAAATGTCCGCGGAACTGAACGACGTGGTGGGGGTGGGCATTGAGCCTCCTTTCGGCGGTCTGGTTCCGTTCGGAAAGCGATCGTCGTTTCCCCATGCGGTTCCCAGCAAGGACCGGCTCAAGAAGGGCGATGCGTTGATCCTCAGCTTTGGCGCCCAGGTGGGTGGATACAACGTGGAGTGCGAGCGCTCGTTCTGCGTCGGCAAACCTAACGATTACGCCAAGCGGCTCTATGACGCGATGCTGGCCGCGCACGACACGGCGGCAGAGAATATGAAAGAAGGCGCCATTGCCCAGGATGTGGATAAGAAATCCCTTGACCAGATTCGCAAAGCCGGGTTCGAGAAATTTCTCAAACATCGGACTGGCCACGGCATCGGCCTCGAAGGACACGAGCCGCCCTGGATTGCGGAGGGGGATAAGACCGTCCTCAAAGAAGGAATGACCTTCAGTTGCGAACCCGGGGTCTATGACCCGGACTGGGGAGGTTTCCGTCATTCGGATACGGTGGTTGTCCGAAAAGACAAGGGCGAAATCATGAACACTTATCCCACGCGTCTGGATCAGATGGTGATCGAAGTGTGAGAATCGATCTCGCGGCTGTCACTTTCAATAGACTCGAGCATCCAATCAGCGAGGGACGGCTATGTCAGAAAAGATCGTCAAGACGGAACAGGAATGGCGGAAACAGTTGTCGCCCGAGCAGTACCAAGTGACGCGTGCGGCGGGAACGGAGCCCGCATTTACGGGCAAGTATTGGAAAACGAAAGATGCCGGCGTTTACCAGTGTGTCTGCTGTGGCCAGCCGCTGTTCAGCTCCGATAAAAAGTTCGACTCAGGCACGGGTTGGCCCAGTTTCTGCTCACCAGTGAATCCAGAGAGTATTGACGAGCACAGCGACGTCAGTCACGGAATGACTCGGACAGAAGTCCGCTGCTCCCGCTGCAACGCGCACCTCGGACACGTCTTCGAGGACGGACCGGCACCCACCGGCCTGCGATACTGTATGAACTCTGCCGCGCTGGAACTCAAGCCGCAAGAAAAAGGATAAGGGCACCCTTTTTTGGCGTGCCCTCGCCGTGACCATAGCCGGAGGGAAAATTAGACGTGGGTCGTGGCTGCTGCGGATTTTTGCTGCTCGCTGGCCTTGGTCGGCTCGTTGGCTTTCGCTGACTCGGAAAGCTTGGTGTAGACATGTACTTGGTTTTGGGTTTTGTCATGCTTGGTTTCCACCGAGCGTACCTGCACGCTGCCCTTGAGCACGGCCCCATCTTCAACGCTGATGCGCTGCGTGGTCACGTCCCCGGTTAGGGAGCCTTCGCTGCGGATATCCAAGCGATCGCTGCACTGGATGTTCCCGTTCACCTTGCCCATGACCACGACTTCCCGGGCGGTGATATTGGCAGCCACGATCCCATTTCGTCCAATCGTGACGCGACTTTCGGGGATGCTGATACTGCCTTCGATGCGGCCGTCAATGTACAGCGACTCGGAACCGCTGACGTCGCCTTTGATCGTGAGCGAGCGGCCGATCATGGCCTGCTCCGTGGGTGCGCCCACGGTCTTGACCGGAGTTTGATTGTTCGGGGTTGACGAAAATTGGGGGGCCGATTTCTGAGAGTTGTCTGCCGATTGAAACATGGATTCCGACCTTCCTTAGTCCGTGCGAGCTTCCAGAGCACGCGAGAAGTCTATGGGCCATTGGCCACAGTGACTATCGCACGGGAGTATGTAATGGGGGAGATTACGGAAGAGCGTGTCCCGGCGCGGTTGGGGCGCCGTTCTGGATCGGAATTTCGGCTAATCGGCTGCCTCGAGCGCTTGCGATAGCTCCTCCCACTCAGCTATTAGCGCTCGTAATTCCGTCCGGCTTTCGTCGAGTTCCCGAGTCAAACGCTGAGTCTTTTCCGCGTTAACAAATGTGTGGAGTGAAGCTTCACGCTGGGCGATTGCGGTTTCCACGCGGCTGATTTCTTCTTCCAACTCGTGTACCTCCTCTTCCATCTGCTTGCGTTTGATGGGATTCAGACGTTTGGGCTTGGGGGCCGCGGTATGTTCAACGGCAGAACTCTGATTTCCATTTACAGGCTGTGCTTTGGACTGTGCCGAGTTCGAATTTTGAACCATTGCCTGGGACAATGCTGTCACCCCGCCCTGTTTCCGCCACAGATAATCCTCGTAATTTCCGGGATAGACCTCCACTCGCCCATCGCCGATTTCAAATACTCGCGTGGCCAACCGGTCGATGAAGTAGCGATCGTGCGAAACGAAAAGTACTGTGCCGGTATATTCCGAGAGCGCGTTTAACAGGACGTCTTTGGCGCGCATATCCAGGTGATTGGTGGGCTCGTCGAGCAATAGAAAGTTGGCAGGATGCAGCAGCATTCGCAGCAGGGCATAGCGACTGCGCTCACCGCCCGAGAGCACGCCGATTCTCTTGAACACATCGTCGGCTGAAAATAAGAAACAACCCAGCAGATTGCGTAGTTCGGTTTGGGTCGACTGCGGGGAAAGCTCTCCGATATCGTCGAGAATCCGCGCGTCCTGATTGAGTTCCTTGTATTGGTCCTGCGCAAAATAATCGACCTGGACATTGTGCCCCAGCCGGTATTCGCCTCGCGTCAACGGTTCATTACCAGCTAGCAGCTTAATCAGCGTGGATTTCCCGGCACCATTCACTCCCACCAAGGCAATCCGATCGCCGCGCTCGATCATGAAACTCACGTCGAGAAACACTTTCTGGCCATAGCTCTTTGCCACACCTGCGAACTCCGCCACTATCCGCCCACCAGGTTTCGGCTGCGGAAAGGAAAAGTGGATTGTCTTTTCTTCTGACGGCAACTCAATGCGGTCTATCTTTTCCAGTTCCTTGACGCGGCTCTGCACCTGCTTGGCTTTCGTCGCCTGATAGCGAAAGCGGTTAATGAAAATCTCAAGCCGTTCGATGCGTTCACGCTGGTTTCGCCACGCAGCCTGGAGTTGCTCGCGTCGCTGCGTCTTCTGCTCGATGTACTTGTCGTAATTGCCAGGGTAGAAATAAAGCTGCTTGTTCCAGATTTCGACGATCTTACTGACGCTCACGTCGAGAAAATAGCGGTCATGGGAAATCACCACGAAGGCGTGGGGATAATTCCCGAGATAGTCTTCCAACCAGTTCCGGGCTTCGAGATCAAGATGGTTCGTGGGTTCGTCCAGCAGCAGGAGGTTCGGTTGTTGCAGCAGGAGTTTGGCGAGTGCGATCCGCATCTGCCATCCTCCTGAGAATTCTTCGGTGCGGCGGCTCCATTCCTGCTTGCGGAAACCAAGCCCGGAGAGGACGATCCCCACCTGCGCTTCGATGGCATAGCCATCACGAGTGCGAAATTCGTGTTCCAGCCTGTGAAGGCGGTCGGCAACCTGGGCGTACGCTGCCCCGGCGTGGTCCAGTTCCGAAATCTGCCGGGTCAAGTCCTCCAGTTCCTGCTCCATGGCGCGCAGCTCGGCAAAGACCGACATGCACTCGGCGAACACCGAGCGCCCCGACAGTGTGAGTCCGTCCTGTGGGAGATAACCCGCCGAGATGCCTTTGGCCGTGGTAATCGAGCCGTAGTCAAGCGTCTCCAATGCAGCAAGGATTTTCATCAACGTAGATTTGCCGGCGCCGTTCGCGCCCACCAGACCGAGGCGGTCATGGGGCGTGATCAGCCAATCCACATTCTCAAACAGCAGCTTGTGAGCGTAGCGCTTCCCAGCGCCCGACAACTGGATCATGGCGTTTTATTCATCGTCTCATGAGAGCCGAACTCTTGGGAATTAGCGTGTTGGACGGCAGAAGGCGAGGTCTTGTTCTAGGAAGGAATTACTATGCGGCCATTTCTTGGCTGGACATATGTTGCCACGAAGGCCTTTTCGGGACGGAGGCGTTCCAACGCACGGTCGATGACACTCTGGAGTTCCCGAGCGTACTTCACTTCGCGGTCCTTGGCCAGCACCTTGGGAGCCTCTTCTGCGCTTAACCAGGTCGGGTTGCGCATCGCCTCGCCGGGGCGGCGAGTCTGGTGCACTTCCATGAGGAACGCTTTGACCACGTACTCCTGCACCCCTTTCGGCTGCCAGAAGACGCCCTTGGAGTGAAGGTAGAGATGGAAATGGCGGGGTTCGATGATGCCCACGGCTCCGGCTTCTTCCAGGGCCTCGCGTTCGGCAGCTTGGCTGTGAGAGAGGCGAACCTCGGGTGTGCCTTTGGGAAAGGTCCACTTGCTGCCGCCGTTTGTGTTCACTAGCAGGAATTCAATCGACGGGCCTCTCCACCGATAGCAAACTGCTGCTACCTGGAGCGGAAGCGCAAATTTCGATACTCGCGGTGAACTCATCTCCGCAGCCCCGATACCTCTTGTGATGATAGTTCGAAGATATTTCAGGAATGTTAAAGTGCAACGAAAAAGGGGCAGGCCGGCAGTTACGAAAGGGTTACTGGCCGGATGACTGCGGAACTTGGAATCGGCCAGCCGAGTGAACCACACGCCTATACCAAGTGCAACATTTCCATAATGCCTGCATCTAACGAAAAGTACGGTGGCCGATGTCTCCACTGGCACAATTCGACCAGGAATTAGAAGCCTTGATTCGCGAGCTGACGATGCGTATTGTAGTGCCGAAAATGAGCGAGTTTGATGACGTTTGGGAGGTCGCAAACCGTGTCTGTGACCGCTATGACGTGAAAAAACGGGCTGCGTAGATCTGTTTTGCGTCCATCGTGTATCCACCGCCCCAAATCCGAACGTGATTCTCGCCTGAGACTTCCCGGAAGCCCGGTTCTACATCTTCACCGTCACGGGCTGAACCAACCTGAAACTGAGTGCCGACTCCGCGGGCAGAACAATGTTCTTGTTTCCGGTATATGCAGCTCCCGCAGTCCCGGCGCCCGCTCCCAAGGCTGCTCCGATTAATGCGCCCTTGCCGCCTCCAGCCAGTCCACCAATCAGGGCACCGGCTCCTGCGCCGCCGCCGATCATAACCGCTGTACGTTTGCCTTTGCCCTTCAGGCTGCGCGTAACAGAACTCGTCTGCAGATCGTAATTGGTTCCATTGACAGTCACTGAGTCCAGGGTCAGGCGAAGTCTGGCTCCGCCTTTGAAACGCCCCTCAGGCGCTGCTTCGACCACATGGCCCACCGCCGCCGACCCGGCAGGTATCAGGACTTTGCCATCCATCTCGACAGGCTCAGCGACACTGGCCCTAAAGTTGTCGCCACTATTGCTGATCTTCGAGCCCACGGCCTGGCCCAACCGCACGGTTAATGTGATACCAGCGGATAGCGTAGATTGCTTGCTGCGAAAGAAACTCGGCGCCACGCTCGAGTCGGACTGCTGGTCGCCGGATTTCGAGCAACCGAAGGACGCCAGCAACAGCAAGGTGAGAAAAATTGTCAGACGACGATGCATTACGACCCCCATGAGAAACTCCAATCCTACAGTGGCCGTGACTGGAGCAGAAGGTGCGGAAAGGCCGAAGCCGTTGGTGTTCTAAAGTAACCGCGCCCTATCAGCCTTCTCCGGCGTGTGGTGGTCCACGACGCGCGCCAGGTACTCGGCGCGATCGCATTATCGACGCCGGTCCGCGGAGCAGACGAGTCCTTCAGAAATGGACGTGTTTGGTACGGAACAGATTGCCTAAGTGGGCGATCTGTTGCTGATCTTTGAAGTCCTCGGCGAGAAACTCGACTCCGTATAAGTAGACGGCCCGGTAGCGAACGGCTCCACGAACTGAAAGTAACTTCTTGGAAGGTGGGGTCGTGAATTCAACTTTGATCTGAGTTCCCACAGCGAGATTTGCGGCGGCAAACAGGCTGATACCGCCTTCGCTCACCCTAATGCCCCGACCATCTATTACAGCCGTGTCGGTTACGAGCCGAATGGACGCGTTCAACAAGTAACGCTTCCATCGGCGCCTGTCTTCACTTGAAGCATCGTTCAGTGTCACAAATCAGTCCGCCATTCTCATAAATCCACCAGCATCTTGGCCGTAATCTCGGTTTCGCAGCCTGCTTTCGCACGAATTGGCTCAGCTCTTCAGGTTATTCGCAGTCTCGCATTCAGTGAACGTTACAGTGGTACATAGGGTAACCAAAACGCTCCTGCGAATCGGAGATTAGCGGGATACGAGATGCGGTGCTCACTGTCGAAAAGCTGAGCAGCAACAGAATTGGGGGGTTCGAATTAGAGAGGGGCACCTGGAGCTCAGCGGCTGAACCGGATGCGGGAAACCCTAACTTGAGCGGACATTCACGCGACCTGAGCTGCTATCCAGGCCTCGAGTGCCCAGAGTCGAAAATGAATATCGGAAAAGAATGGAAAGTGCGATTACGCAAACATACGCCAGAGTCATCTCGGTGGCGGACCGCAACAACGCCGACAGTCGACTTTTACTAGAGCGTTTGCAGAGCGGCGCATCTGATCCTAAGTTTCCGAGGAGCAGATCGAACAAGGGGAGGAAAACATTGAACCGCGCATCGGGAGTATTGTGATGTGCCAAATGGTATTCGCGCGCGGCGCGTAAACCCGGTGGCAACCAACCGCCAAGGTGTATCCGCCAATGCATTTCCTCAAGGGCAATGAAATAAATGCTGAAGGCGATCAAGATCCCGGCCGCGATCCCCAAGCGAAGCGCGATATCGACTAGGACAACTGGAATTCCATTGACGACGAATACGAGCGCGACCGAGAGCGGCGATGCCCCAAAGGTGACGTGGTCAGGCTCGCATGGAGTGCCTACAGTCGCATGATGCAGCAGATGACCCTTGCCGAGCGAACATTTCGGCCCGTGCAGCAACGACCGATGATATACGTACTCGAAGCCATTCGCCCACACCAGCCCAAGCAAGAAACTGAGTAGCAGCACAGAGCCTCTCGCTGGGCGAATCCACACAAGGACAACTGCCGGAAGGATGCCACACATCGTGGCTGTTAGAGCATTGAGCCGTTTGGTGCATCCAGCGCGCGTGAGCCCAGTTAAGTACGCTTCACCAGCCGTGGCCATCCGAGATCCTTCTCCCGCCGACTACTACACCATTTTGAGAGCAGAAAAGCTCGTTTCGTTGCCTCATTCTTGAAGCATTGTGGCCTCTGGGTGACATCAATGGTCCGCGACATAACTACGCTGTAACTCTATGAGAAGAAGTTGGATATCCAAAGAGACGAAGTTGGATATCCAAACCTGGCGGGGGGCCGGCCTTGACGCACCGGACGCGCCCGGGTTGCGCGGATGCCCGAACTCGCGCCCAATCGGCAGAAGCGCGATCTTCGTTACTAAGGAGAGAGCTTTGAAAAGGTGGAAACGGACTTTGCTCAGAATCTCTTATGTACGCAACTCGCGGTCAAATGGGAACGCCCCTGCGGTAACGAAAGGACGTATCGGCGTGAAAGCACCGCAGCAGAAGTGGCCGAATTATTTACCGAAGACGAGTCGCTTCAGCTCTAAGGCATTCTTCGCGGCAAACCCGGGCCTGGTCATTGTCGAAATAGACGTAGATGCCTTGCAATTCCCGCTGCCATGCCTCGATCTTCTTTGCCCAGTTACGGAGCCGGGCTTTCGTGTAGTCACCTTAATACGCTTTTTCCCCCGGACCGTGGAGCCTCACATAGGTGAAGTCTGCGGTGACCTCGATGGGAGATGCCATCCGGCAATTTCGAAAATGCAAAAAGCCGCGTTATAACGGCGGAGCAACTGATAAACAGCAGGGATGCTCCAACTGGGATCGCGAAATTCGAAAGCGTAATGATTTTTCTTGGGCAATACTCGGAGAAATTTGTCGAGCCGTTCGAGGTTGACACCCCAACGCGGCGGTAATTGGAACAGAATCGGTCCCAGTTTTTTCCCTAGTTTCTGAATTCGCGGCAGGAAATTGGCACCCGGGTTTTCGGGATCGCGCAGCCTCTTACGATGAGTGATATAACGGCTGGCCTTGACAGCAAAGCAAAAATCCGCGGGAGTTTCCGAAACCCAGGCCGACAACGCGTCGTCGCTGGGGGGCCTGTAAAAACTGTTGTTGATTTCAACCGTGTCCAAGCGCTCGGCATACCAACGCAGCATTCTGCTGGCGGCTAGGTCGGTAGGATAGAAAGGGCCACGCCAGTGCCCATAATGCCGACCCGGGGTTCCGATATGTACGGTCGGCATATCTGCGAAGAACATTGGCAGGCGGCACTTCTGGCACCGGCGCAAGCCGGCAGACACAGAGCACATGAACTCCGGCACGCGCAGCCCGTTCCGTGTATTAAACGAGTGCTTTCAGGATAAGATACCACCCGTTTCTTTCCGGAAACTTTTCTGGCATAATTGGTTGTGCACCCATCCTGCACAAAATCTCAAAGACAATCTAGGGCGAGGAAGCGATGTCGGCAAAGTATATCTTTGTGACCGGCGGTGTGGTGTCTTCTTTGGGCAAAGGGTTAGCGGCGGCCTCCATCGGCTGCCTGCTGGAGAGTCGCGGGCTCAAAGTCAATCTGATGAAGTTTGACCCTTACCTCAACGTCGACCCCGGCACCATGTCCCCCTTCCAGCACGGAGAGGTTTTTGTCACCGACGACGGAGCCGAAACCGATCTCGATCTCGGCCATTATGAACGCTTCACCCACGCCAAGCTCTCACGCGACAACAACTGGACCACCGGCCGCATCTACGAGCAAATCATCGCCAAAGAGCGGCGCGGCGACTATCTGGGCAAGACTGTCCAGGTGATTCCGCACGTCACCAACGAAATCAAGGCGGCGATGAAGAAAGTCGCGCAGGATGTGGACATCGCCATCGTCGAGATCGGCGGCACGGTCGGCGATATCGAATCGCTTCCTTTCATCGAAGCCATCCGTCAGATGCGCCAGGAACTCGGACGCGAGCACACCTTGTTTGTACATGTCACTCTGGTGCCGTTCATCGCAGCGGCTCAAGAGCTCAAGACCAAGCCGACCCAGCACTCCGTAAAGGAACTGCTCAGCGTGGGAATTCAGCCTGACATCCTTCTCTGCCGTACCGACCGCTTCCTTGCAAAAGACATCAAGTCGAAGATCGCGCTCTTCTGCAACGTGGAAGAGGAGGCGGTTATCACTGCGAAAGACGTCGCATCCATCTACGAAGTACCGCTGGTGTTCTCGCGTGAAGGCGTGGACACACTGGTTTTTAAGTACCTGCGCCTTGAGGCCAAAGATCGCGACCTGAAGGATTGGGAGGAGATCGTACGCCGCGTTTACAACCCGAAAGCTGAGGTCACAATTGGCATCGTCGGCAAGTACGTAGAGTATGAGGACTCTTACAAGTCGCTGAAAGAAGCTCTGGTGCACGGCGCGTTGGCGCACAATCTGAAGCTCAACGCGAATTGGGTTGAAGCGGAAGGATTGGAGACCGGCGACCAAAGCTATGAAGCGCAGCTCGAAGACTACGATGGCCTGTTAGTCCCGGGTGGTTTTGGCAAGCGTGGCATCGCGGGCATGCTGAACGCTATCCGCTATGCGCGCGAAAAGAAAGTTCCATATTTCGGCATTTGCTTGGGGATGCAGACTGCCTGTATCGAATTTGCGCGCAATGTATGCGGCCTCGCTGAAGCCAACTCCAGCGAGTTCGATCCTGCTACGCCGCACCGCGTGATCTATAAGCTGCGTGAACTGCGCGGCGTTGAGGAATTGGGTGGCACGATGCGGCTGGGCGCGTGGACTTGCAAGATCGAGCCGGGCACGCTGGCGCATAGAATTTACGGCAAACTTGAAATCAGCGAGCGCCATCGCCACCGGTACGAATTCAACCGCGAGTATGAAGAGATGCTCACCGCCGCAGGCATGCGGATTTCCGGCTCAACTCCCGACGGCACTTACGTGGAGATCGTCGAGCTTCCCGATCATCCTCATTTCATCGCAGGCCAGTTCCACCCCGAGTTCAAATCGAAGCCGCTCGAGCCGCATCCCCTATTTAGAACTTTTGTGGGAGCTTCGTACGAGCGTGGACTCGAGCGCCGTGCCCGCCGGGAAGCCGCCGAAGTGGAAATGTTCCATCGGCCAGAGAGGGTGGGACGGCGGTAGGGTTAAGCACACTAAGTTCCACCGCCGAGGTCGCAGAGCACGCTGAGAAAACGCAGGCTGAACTCGGTTTTTCTGACCCTTTAAACTCGGCGGTCTCGGCGCACTCTGCGGTTAAATGGTGTTTTACTAATTGCTGGAAACTGACCACTGACTACCACATTCAAAGTCGGCGATATCACCATCGGCTCGGGCGATCTCTTCCTCATCGCCGGGCCGTGCGTCATTGAGAGCGAAGACCACGCTATCCGCATGGCGGAAATAATCAAAGGCGTGGCCCGGTCGCTCAACTTCCCTTTCATCTTCAAGGCTTCCTACGACAAGGCGAACCGGACGTCGATCCGGAGTTTCCGGGGCCCGGGTTTGACTGAAGGTTTGCGTGTACTGAGGAAGGTGCGTGACGATGTGCATGTGCCCGTGCTCACCGATGTGCACGAGACTGTGGATGTCGCCAAAGTCGCCGAGGTCGCCGACGTGCTCCAGATTCCTGCATTCCTCTGCCGTCAGACCGATCTGGTTACGGCGGCCGCACTGAGCGAACGTGCTGTCAATATCAAGAAAGGCCAGTTCGTTTCGCCATGGGACATGCGGCATGCCATCGACAAGTGCCACGCCGCAGGCAATAACAGAGTCTTTGTCACTGAGCGCGGCTCAAGCTTCGGCTACAACAATCTTGTGGTGGACATGCGATCGCTGGCCATCATGCGCAAGTTCTCGCCTGTAGTGTTTGACGCCACGCACTCCGTTCAACTGCCGTCAGCCTCCCACGGCGATGAAGATGATTGGGCGGTAAGCGGCGGCCAGCCGGAGTTCATCCCCGTGCTGGCGCGGGCTGCCGTGGCTGCGGGTGTGGACGGCGTGTTCATGGAAGTGCACGACAATCCCAAGGAAGCCAAGTCTGACGGGGCGAACGCGCTGGAGTCAACAAAGCTACGCGGCATGCTGAAAGAGCTGTTGGCTGTGCGGAGAGCGCTGGCCGGTGTACAGCTGACGGCGTGAGATCCAAATCCTCCAATTCCCTACGGCTCTTCGCTGCGGCGGTGAGCTGCGACCTGCCACCTAGCTCTTGCGACCTTTCTAATCTAGTCTCACCAGGAAAATCGAGCCTTCCGGAGTATGCGTATCGCGGGTGATTTCTTCGGCGCGCTTGCGGTCATCGTCTTGCACCCGCACTCGCACCCACCAGTCACCCACCGGGCTACTAAAGCGCAGCACTTTGGCGGTGTGATAGCGGCGGGAGATGTGGTCGACCATTTGGTTTGCGGTCTTTTCCGCATCGAAGGCACCAATCTGCACCGCCCAACGTCCACCTGTGTCGAGGGGCGCAGGGGCCTGCAGCACTTCCATCTTTACGGTTGCGATTCCGGGAAGCCAAACGTCCACTTCCTTGGCAGCGGCCAGAGAAAGATCGAGAATGCGCCCTCGGATGAACGGTCCACGATCAGTGATGCGCACGATGGCCGAGTGTCTGGTCTTGAGATTGGTGACCCGCACAATCGAGCCCAACGGAACTGTGCGGTGGGCGGCCGTCATGGCGTGCATGTTGTAGACCTTGCCGTTTGAGCCGCGACGATTGTGATAAGGGGGTCCGTACCAACTGGCAGTGCCGCTCTCCTCATAAATAGGCTTGGCGCCGGGAGGAACCGAAAGTGTTTGCTGCTCGCCTGCCTTCTCTGGCTCGGGTCTCGACGGCTGAGTTACGGTTTGCGTTTCAGGCTGGGCGATTGGTGGCGGAGGAGGCACATTCACGCGTGCCTGCTTGTGTCTTCCGCAACCAGTGAGAAATGCAGGCAGTAAAAGGACAGAAAATAGGACGCAGAGTTTCAACCCTGCTACTGCCCGGCTTTTTGTTGATCGAGATAGTCTGCCAGGCGGGCGAGCTTCTCCGCGGCCACTCGTAACGCTTTCGTGGAGTGCGAACGAACTGCGGGCACTACCTCGTTGTTGAGGTAGTTGATGATCTCCGCCGTCTCTTTTTCCACGCTCTCGACGACATTGGCCACGGATCGGTTCACCCGTGCGGAAGCCTCTTCCACCTTGCGTTCGAAGTCGCTCATATTCTTCCTGTGTAAATCCAGGCGTAACTTCCACGCGTGAGTTGCGGATGCCGAGCACGGTCATTATTTCGCGACTCTCATATCAGGGTCAACCCCAGAGCACTCGATGTGCTAACCATAGTATCGCGTGGTCGCCGGAATCGGGGGAGGGTCTCCGACCCAGAAGGCCGATCACCTCCGATTCCTGTAATGATGGGGAAGCCGCCCATATGCGCGTCAGAGCCCGCGCCCACACTGCCGACCCGAATCCAAAGCCGTAGCATGCCTACGGTACAATCGCACCATGTTTCGACGCCTGATATTGCTCGTATTGCTGTGTGTTGCGCTTCCGGGATGCACCGTCTGGAAGGAGCGCCCGCCGAAGACCTTTTCGGATGTCACTGGAGGCGAGGGCCTGGAACGCGTGTTCTGGCAGGAAGTGAAAGCCCAGCACTGGAACGAAGTGGAGAAGCGCCTGGCATCGAACTACATTTCTGTCATGCCAACTGGGCAGGCCGATCGTGCCGCAACCCTCAATCACTTGAAGCAATTGCAATTGCAGGCCTACTCGCTGGGCGAGTTCCAGACTGAGTTGCACGGCAACACTTACGTGGTGGCCTACACCGCCACGATGAGCGGCACGAGCAACGGCCACCCACTTCCCAATGCCCCGGTGCGAATGATGACCGTGTGGCAACAGCAGAAGGCGGGCTGGGTGGCGCTTGCGCATGCCGTTGTAGGGCCAGAAGGAAAGTAGGACGGTGGTGGAATTCTTTCAATGCGCAGGCTTCGCCTGACGGCAGGCAGCCGGGACTGGTGTTTCCTCTTTGCCCCAGCCATATGATCGGAAGCGATCGGTTCGAACCACTTTCGTCCGTACACCATCAAGTTGAACAGGAATCGGGCCAGATATCTTGCTCTTGTCGACGTAGATCGCAAGTGCGGCGCTTGAATGTTCATCCGCACTCCTACCTACGCCGACTCCGATAATTGCAGGATCGGACATCAATCCGGTCACGTGTTTTTCTTTCACGGCAGTTACACGAGCGACTTCAGAGTCGGGCAGGGCTTCTTCAAGTTGGGCCCCGTTGGCTCGCGTCTGTTCGCCTGCTTGAGTATTGTTTGCGGTCGCGTGGAACCGGTCTGTGACGATCACCTTAGTTCGGACGCCATCGATCACAGCAGGAATCGGGACGTGGGCTTTTTCCTTATCAACGTAGATCACTACAGCGGCTTCCTCCGGACTGTCTTCGCTTGCCCCAACACCGACTCCGATCACGGCTGGATCAACCATGAGCGCTGCCTCATGCTGAGTTTTAACATCCGTCGCCCGCTTCACTTCCGCCTCCGCAAGCGCGACCGTACTCGCCTGGGCCGCTGCGGCCGCAGGACAGGCGATCGGATGCTGTGCCCCACCAACGACGATAGGCACCGCATTCGTCCCTGGATCTTTTAGCGCGGCGAGGACAGGTTGAATCGGGTTCCCAACCGTGTTGGTGCTATTCCCCGCAAAAAGCAAGGCCACGGGCTGCGCAGTCTGCGAATTCACGATCAGTGAGCCTGAATCTCCGCTGGCGCTGAAACTACCGCCACTCACCATGATCAGGTTGGTGAAGGTGACGGTGAATTTTGTCCCGTCACCACAACTGGTGTGGTAGTCGACCGGTGCCGTCGTGTTGATGGATTGGACCGATGAGCAAGTCAGGGCGGTAGAGCGCCCGCTTTTTGCTACTGGCATGTTGATGGCAGCCGTGACTGTCGTGCTGGCCGGCGCGCCCGGTAGAGTATTTGGAGTACCAAACTCCAGGATCTTACCGTTGGTATCTACTGCTCCAGCCACGACGGCGGCAATCGCCGCGTCTACGTTGCTGGTCTTGAGCGGCGCCGCTTGCGTGAGGGTGGCGACGATAGTACTCGGCGGCTTGCAATTATTATCAACTAAACCCGGCTGTGAAATCATCTCGCCTGGCGTTGCTTGGTCCGATCGCGCCAGTACGTGATTGGCACTCAGAATGAACTGAAACGCAGATCCTCCGCGCGAGACCAGTGCGCCCAAGGTTCCTGAACAGCAGGTGATCGTGGTTCCCTGCGTACTGGAGTCGTTGACGTTGCCCCCGGTTGTGCCGAGCTTGATAGGAAAGAGCTGCGCCAGCTGGTTTATCTCTTGTTTGACGATCGTGACCGTTGCGGCTCCGGACTTTGTCGGATCCGCTTGCGCGGCAGCCGTCACCGGAACAGTCGCCGGACTCGGAACCGATGAGGGAGCCATGTACAGCCCCGTCGAAGAGATTGTGCCCACTGTAGCGTTGCCGCCAGTTACGCCGGCAACACTCCAGGTCACTGCGGTGTTGCTGGTGCCGGTTACAGTGGCCCTGAATTGTTGGGTGGTAGTGGTGGCGACATCGGCGCTCGATGGGGAAACGCTTACGGATACCGGTGGCGGTGGAGGACTGGAGCTGCTGCCACCACAGGCGAGCAGCAGAGACAAACAAACAGGCACAGCGAGGGCATGCCAGGCCTTTCGATTCACAGCCGTTCGGCTCCAATTCGCTTGTGGAAAGTTTGATGCGCCCGGTTTGAGCTTAGTTGTCAAAAGTTTGTAAAGATCCTCTATGGCAACGCAACTGTGGACAAGTTACTTGCGGACGCATGCACAGGTATCGTTTGAAGCCTGAGCGGCGACAACCGTACAATGCCCCGAAGCCCGGCCTTCGGTGGCGCCGGACAATTTGTTGCTTTCGCAATCTGCCTTCCCGAAGATGGCCGAGGCTCAATAATAGCTCCAACCAAAAGCACACGTTGATCTGAATGCAGAAACGACAGTTGCTGATACACACGGAACGGGGCCGAGGTATTTTTCGGCAGCGCCTGCTCCACTGGTACGACGGTCACAAACGTGATCTGCCCTGGAGGATGAGCCATGATCCCTATCATGTCTGGCTCTCGGAAATCATGCTGCAGCAGACACGCGTTACCGCGGTCCTGGGACACTATCAGCGCTTTTTGAAGCGCTTTCCGACCGTCGAATTCCTGGCGAGGGCGCGGCTTTCGTCGGTGCTGGCCGTGTGGAGCGGGCTGGGCTATTACCGCCGTGCCCACATGCTGCACGCGGCGGCGAAAAAGGTAGTGAAGGAATTTTGCGGGAAACTCCCAGCAAGGTCAAGAAGCTTGCGAACCCTGCCGGGCATCGGGCGCTACACTGCGGCGGCAATCGCCAGCATTGCATTCAATGAACCCGTGGCCGCGGTGGACGGAAACGTGAGGCGGGTGCTACAGCGCGTGCTGGGCAAGACTCTGACTGGAGAAGAACTGTGGAGTGCGGCGGGGCGTGTTTTGAGTAGGCGGCGATCTGGAGACTTCAACCAGGCGATCATGGAACTAGGAGCTACGTTGTGCTTGCCGCGACGGCCAAAGTGCCTGCTGTGTCCAGTGCTGGATCTGTGTGTAACGAGAGGGGCAGAGGGGAGGGAAGACAAAACGGCGGACCAGAAAAAACGGAAGATTTGTTACGCACTCGATTGCCAGGACGGTTCCGTTTTTCTTGTGAGGCGGCCTGAGGACGCATCCCTCATGCCGGGCATGTGGGAGTTGCCGGAAATTTGTGCTTCCACCCGTGAACCAAAGACAAAGACATGGATGACATTCCGACACTCAATTACGGTGACCGATTATTTGGTAGGCGTCGCGCAGGAGCCGGCGCCATCGGTAAAGGGGTGCTGGGTCAGGAAGTCACGCCTCTCAAAATTACCTTTAACGGGATTGACACGAAAAATCCTGCGGACCGCCAAGATCATCTAATGCCAAGATGGAAGAGACCGGCAAGTGAAGTGGTTCCGCGACATTTTCGGAGGACGAGAAATGGAAGCATTAGCCCCGGGCAAAAGCGCCCCCAGTTTCACGCTCGATACTCTGGACGGGAAAAAGTTCTCGTTGCAGGATGCCCTCGACCGCGGACCCGTAGTAGCCGCATTCTTTAAGGTTTCATGTCCGACGTGCCAGTACACGTTCCCATACCTGGAACGGCTCTACAAAGCTTACGGTAACAAGAATGTGATCTTGGTGGGGGTATCGCAGAACGACAAAAAAGATACCGCGGGATTCGTAAGAGAATACGGCATCACCTTTCCCATCCTGCTGGATGACATACGCACGTATTCGGTATCGAACGCTTTCGGGCTAACCAACGTGCCCACTATTTTCTGGATCGCGCGCGATGGAGAGATTGAAATCTGCAGCGTGGGCTGGGTAAAGAACGACTTCGAGCAGATCAACCGCAAGATGGCCGAAGCCGCGGAAGCCGCCCAGGCGCCGGTGTTTCGGCCCGGCGAAGAAGTGACGGATTTCCGCGCGGGTTGAGGGTCGAAAAACTAATCCCGCGGTCGCGGGAATGGAATCATGGGGACGCCATCCGGCTCGCTCAAGTGGGCACGGCGGAGAAACTTGTGGAGGCAGACATCCAAGCTTGAGGAATTCGAATCTCGTGCTCAGTGCTCGATCACTTCTGCAGCCTTACTTCTGAATACTGCCTTCGCCGTTCTGACTTCGCCATTCTGACTTTCGTGTCTGCGCCCCTGTGACTCTCTGGTGAATCCATTACCACAACTGCAGCCAGCCCTTCCTTCCCGTACAATTATAGAGTTTTCCATCTAGTCAGCCCTTGCGTGAGGAGTCCGATTGATCATGCGGAACAGCCGTGCTTTGCCTTTGGCAGCACTCGTTTCTATTTTC
>WNFB01003889.1_pt1 | contig 24102 bp, 27 predicted proteins | sample 5400501 | NCBI WGS metagenome assembly WNFB01 (sample SAMN13153341, study PRJNA577476) | soil metagenome | isolation source: 200 cm saprolite under Douglas fir tree site 2 hole 1 | place: USA:California | collected 2015-04-18 | reverse complement strand
CCGGTGGGCAAGGGCCCCCACGGCCTGTGCGTGTTCCCCCAGCCCGGCCGCTACAGCCTCGGCCACACGGGCAACTACCGCTAAGGGGGGGCTGGCCCTCAAACCTCGATGCCGCAGACGCCGGGTTCGGACCAACGCGCCTATCCAGACGCGCTACCACCCCATGGTCCACGAAACAATCCGCGTGCTTGTCCACGACGAACATCGCCGCACTGACACACTGTCTGGCTTCGCTCGGTGGATTGGCCTCAAGCTCTGATCTTCGTTGTCGGCCAGCGCCGCTGTGGCCGAGTTGAGCGAGCCGACGAAGCAAGTACACGTGTCTGTCTGGCTGCGGTGCAGAGCACGGGGCTGAGGGTGGCGACCGGATTTCGACGGGTCTGGATGAAGTTGAGCTGTTCGTCAGTGGAGACGCTGCGCAGGCCGCCGTCTTGACGTCATAACGGTACCGGAGCATGATGGGAGGGATGAGTCGACGCAAAACCACCGTGTACCTGGACGCGGATGTCTTGACCGCCACCAAGATGCTCGCCGCGGCTCGTGAGAGCAGCGAGAGTCAGGTGGTCGAGGACGCTCTGCGTGCCTACCTGAACGCTGGCCAACTCGAGGCGGCGGGTGCCGACCTGAAAGCCCTTATGGGGCGGCTCGCCGAACGTGGGGATCTCGATGACACCGAGGCCATGGCCCTCGCGGTGGAGGAGGTCCGGAAGGTGCGAGCCGAGCGGCATTCCCATTCGTAGGTGGGGCGGCCCCGAGCAGTGGCCGACCCAATGTGTTGGTCGCTGCGGCCATCAAACCCCGAGGATCCTGTGGCCGTCTGCTCGACGCCGCCATTGACGGTCGCTGGCAGCTGGTGACCTCACCTATGCTCATGGCTGAGCTGGAGGAGGTGCTTTATCGGGACAAGTTCCGACGCTGGCTGAGCCAGGGTGAGGCGGCGCAATTCGTCGCCGACGTGAGAATTCTGGCCGACGTGGTCTCCGATCCTCCCGTCCTATCGAGCCGGGAGACCGATGATCCCAAGGATGAATTCCTCGTCGCCTTGGTTAGGGTCGCTGACGTCATGGCGCTGATCTCAGGTGACCCCCACCTCACAGAGCTGGTGGATCTGGATCCTCCCGTGTTGACGCCGGCGGCCTTTCTGGACCGACTCGGCTGACGCCCGCTGCGGTCATCGGGACGTCCCCCGAAGAGGTCTAGCGGAGCTAGAGGTGGGCGACGTGGGCGAATGACGGCCAGACGACGAAGACGCCCACGCTGATGATGCTGTGGGCCATCATCGGGCCGATGATCGAGCCGGTCCGTTCGTAGCACCAGCCGAAGAACGCCCCCACCGCCACGGCGAACAGCACGAACGGCACCGAGCGGCTCCCCAGGTAGGCGGCGCCGAACACCGCGGTGCTCACGTAGAGGGCCGAGGTGGCGAAGCGCGACCTCGCCGCATTGTGCAGCAGCACCCGGAACAGCAGTTCCTCCCCGATGCCGGAGAAGACGACCAGGGCGGCGACCGCGGCGGCCACGGCGGCGAGGTGGCTGCGGTTGGCACCGGAGAAGGTCACCACGAACCCGGGCTTGAGCAGCTTGTAGGCGATGTTCGACAGCGGGATCCCCGAGAGAGCGATCGCCATCTGGATGCCCATCGACTTGCGTTGCAGGATCACCGGACCGGCGGGGACCCCGACGAGCCGGAGGGCGAGGAACGTTGCGAGGAGCACCGGCGCCCCGACGAGCACCAGGTGGTTGGTGAAGTCGTTCGACGGGAGCGGGGTGAAGGCCAGGAGCCGGTAGAGGCAGACCACCGACAGGGCGAGGAGCAGGGGGTGGCGATGGTCCCGCTCGGCGACGACGTAGTGGTTGATCAGCGCCACGACCATGAGGGCCTGGCCGATGGCGGCGACCATCGGCTGAACGAGCCCCACGAGCTCGATGGCCACGAAGGCCGCGACGTAGGAGAGTTCCACGCCCGCGATCTGGGCCCGGGGGCGACCGGCCTCCACTTCCGCCCGGAAGCTCAAAAGCCCAGCGCCCGGAACCGCTCGATGACCACGATGGCGAACGTCAGCAGCAGCGGCATCGCCGCGACGTCGAAGACCCGCCGGGTGGACGCCGGCAGGGAACGCACGACCGCCCGCATGACCTCCTTCTCGACGAGCAGCAGGATCAGGACGCCCAGGATCAGCGCTCCGATGGTCCCTGACGTCATCACGAACTGGTGGGAGGCAAGGAAGCTGGAGGTGTTCCGGGTGAGTGACGAGACCATGGTCGCAGGTACCTGTCGAAAGATGGTGCTGAACCGTTAGCCGTTCGTGGCGTGCTGCAGGTGGTTGCGTTGCTTCAACTTGGATACCTGATTCACCTGCAGGAGGACACCGAGGCCCGCGAGCACCTCGACGGCCATCAGCCCGTCAGAAGGGATCCAGTGCCGGAGCAGGAGCATCGCCATCGCCAGGATGGTCTCGATGACCAGACTGAGGGCCAGCGCCAGGCTGAGCTCCAGGAGGAGGTCGTCCAAGCGGAGGAGCCCCATGATGGCGAGCCCGGGACCCGCAGCCATGAACGCCAGCGTCACGCCGCCCCGCACCGCGGCGAGGCTCTCCCCTCCTATCGCGTGCAGCACAACCGTCGCCACCAGCAGCACGCCGACGAGCACGATGCGCCAGTACCCGCCGAGCGGCCCGAGAGGAGCGACGGGAGGTTTGGGGATCGGTGCCGTGGAGTCGCCGATGGGCGTGAGGCCGTTGTCGGTCATGCCCGGCTCCTCGCCCTGAGCCGATGCGCGGCGGCGAGGCTGCGGCGCGCCATCCGCCACCCCCGGGTCTTGAGCTGTTCGGTGGAGCGCGCGACGGGCACACCCTCGCCGGAGAGCATCCGGAGGAAGTCGTCCCGGGTGTGGGACACCTCGAGCATAAGGCGGGCGATGGCGAAAGGATCGTCACCGGCGTGGCTCATCGCGTTCTTGACGGCGCAGGCGGAGCTGTACCCGGCCTCGCGGACCACCCGCCGGACCCAGGCGCTCGAGTAGCCGTGCGGGTAGGCGAAGCTGGTGACCGGGGCCGCGACATGCTGCTCGATCAGGGCCTTGCAGCGGGTGACCTCCTCGCGTGCGTCCCCATGGGGCAGCGTGTCGAGCATGGGATGGCTGTGGGTGTGGCCCCCGATCTCCACGCGGGCCTCCCCGCTGGCGGACGAGACCTCGACCAGCTCGCGCCACGACAGCATCTCGTCGCCCGAAGCGTTCGTGCCCGGGCCCCCGGCACCCATGAACCCGGTGGTGGCATACAGCGTGGACGCAATGCCGTGGCGGGCCATGATGGGCATCGCGGTCGTGAGGAAGTCCCGGAAGCCGTCGTCGAAGGTCACGAGGGCCGGGCGCTCCGGGAGCGCCGCCGGCCGGCCCTGCAGCACGGGCAGGAACTCCGAGACCGTCATCGTGGTGTAGCCCTCCCCGGCAAGGTGGCGCATGTGGTCCTCGAAGACCCTTGGTGCGATCGTGAAGCGCGCCACCGCCGACGACGGGGAGTCGTTGACCGAGTGGTAGAGCAGCACGGGGATCCCGCTCACGCGGCCGGCACCATCCCGGCCTCGACGAAGCGGCGGGGCGAGATCCGGCCGAGGCCGTAGCCGACCGTGGCGATGCTCACGCCGGCGACGATGGCCGCCGCCCTGCCGAAGCCCGCAGCGTCCCCACGCACCCCGGCCGCAAGGCCCGTGACGACCCCCTTGGGCAGCGTCCGGGTGGTGTAGGCCCGCTCGTTGGACAGCCCCTGGTCGGAACCCACGAGAGCCGAGACCGCAGCCTTCGACAGGCCCTCGGCATAGCACCGGGCACGGAAGTACGCCCAGGTACCCCGGGAGCCGGGCACGTTGTGGTGCACGACCGATCGCGGGTCGAAGAGGATCACGGACCCCGGCCGGCGCTGGCCGATCCGGATGCACAGCTCCGTCTCCTCGCAGCCCACCGGCCGGGTGCCGAGGCGGCCGATCCCCGCAGTGAACCCGCCGAGCTCGTCGAAGATCTCCCTGCGGAAGGACATGTTGCAACCGATCAGATTGCGGACGGGTGCGGCGGCCTCCGGCATTCCACGATACGTACAGCCGACCACCCAGTCGAACTCGCGAGGGAACCAGCGAGGCCGGCCCTCCGCCCAGAGGGGCTCCGCGTACCCACCGACCGCGACCACCGCGGGATCGGCATAGCCCTCGACGAGCAGGGCGAGCCATTGCGGCTCCGCAACCGCGTCGTCGTCGAGAAAGGCGACGACGTCGCCGGTCGCGACGGCGATCCCGGCGTTGCGGGCGTCGGAGAGGCCCTGGCGTCCGTGGTTCTCGACGCACGTGACATCTGGGAGTTCCCTCCAGACCCGCTCGGCGAGGGCGGGGTTGTGATCGATGACGAGGATGATCTGATCCGGCCCGTGGGTCTGGGCTCGCAACGACGCGACGGCGGCCACCAGATCGTCCCACCGCTTCTCGGTGTAGGCGCAGACGACCACCGAACAACGTACGCGCTGTGCAGGCATCTGGTGAGCTCCTCCCACTGAATTGTCCCCCCGGAACACCGATCCGCCCGCCCCGCCGCCGTAAAGCCGGGTTGGAGGGCGCGACCAAAGTACTTCTACCTACCTACCTCGGCACTCCGGGAGTTGAAGTTTAAACGGATTGGAAGAAGGACTCCCCGCCGGCCGGGCGCTTCAGACCGGGCGTTGTGGTGCCGACATGATCTTAAGGATTCCTAACTGCGTCTTGGTTGACAGTAGAGCTTGGGGGGGGTCTAATCGTTTACAAGACTCCTGGCGGAGCCGTCTGCCGTGCCCCCAGGATGTTTATTCCACCTGGGCCGGAACCGGCGTGGGAATCGGCGGCGGATCGAATCACAAGCTTCGAAAGGTGCTCTGTACTTGCATGTTGACCCCCGTGCGCGTCGTCGACGTGGAGCTCTCTGAGCCACTGCAATCGATCGGCCCCGCCCGAGGCGAATCCGACGAGGAGGGCGGCCGGTACGGGTCGGCCCTCGTGCTCGTCCGGCTGCACGGGCGGCCCCTTGGCACCCTCCAACTGGACCTGACCGCCGGCACGGTCGCGGCGGCCGACGTCGCCCGGCTCGCCTGGGACCGGCTTGGCCCGTCGATCGTCGCCCACCTCGCCGAGGACGGCGCGGCGGCGCCGGCGGGCCTGACCGAGGCCGGCCTCTCGCTCCCCGCGGGGGAACCGGGTGCCGTCGCCAACGGGGTCCCCGCCTGCCGGCGCTACGACGAGGACAGCTTCCCCTTCGCCTCTGTGGTCGTCTCGACCCACGAGCGGCCCGGCCCGCTTGGCGCCTGCGTCGAGTCGATCCTGCGTGCCGACTACCCCGCCTTCGAGGTGCTCGTGGTGGACAACGCCCCCCGCACTTCGGCGACCCGGGAGGTGGTGGTCGAGCGCTTCGGCGACGACCCCCGGGTGCGGTACCTCCTCGAGACCACACCGGGGGCATCGGCGGGACGCAACTGCGGGCTGTGGGCGGCCAGCGGCGAGGTCGTCGCCTTCGTCGACGACGACGTCCTGGTCGACCGGCTCTGGCTGCGCAGCCTCGTGCTGGGGTTCCAGGCCGCCCCAGGGGTCGCCTGCGTCACCGGCATGATCCTGCCGGCGGAGCTCGACACGCAGCCGCAGCTGTGGATCGAGGAGTTCGGTGGCTTCGACAAGGGCTACGAGCAGAAGATCTTCGACCTCGACAAGTACGCGCAGCCGGACCCGCTCTACCCCTACTCCGTCGGCAAGTTCGGCTCGGGGGCCAGCGCCGCCTTCGACCCGGCGGTGCTGCGGTCGATCGGCGGCTTCGACACCGCCCTCGGCCCCGCGACGCCCGCCTGCGGGGGGGAGGACATCGACGCCTTCCTGCAGATCATCCTGGCCGGCTACCGGTTGGTCTACGAGCCCCGCTCGCTGGTCCGGCACCACCACCGCCGAGAGTACGCGGACCTCCGGCGTGCGGTCCGCGGCTACGGTGTGGGCCTTGCCGCGGTCCTGACCAAGGCGCTGATGAACCGCAAGACCCGTGGGGACGTCCTCCGGCGCGCCCCGAGGGGGGTCTTCTACTTCCTCAACCCCACCTCGCCGAAGAACGAGAAGAAGACCTCCACGTTCCCGCGCCAGCTCACGCTGGTCGAAATGGGCGGGGCTCTTGTGGGCCCACTGGCGTATCTGCGCAGCCGGCGTTGGGCGCGCACGGCCGGCAGAGCTAGTTGAGCAGAGGGAACGAGTGGCCAACGGCCGAGTTGTCCCCAGCAACACTGTCGATGCTCCCACGTCGGTGCGGACGCCCGCGCGCCGCGACCCGGTGAGCCTGGTGCTCGCGCCGGTGCGGCGTCTCCGTGCGGACTGGCGGGACCCGCTGCTTCGCAACGGCTACGCGCTGATCATCAACGTGGGGGCCACCTCGGTGCTCGGCCTCCTCTACTGGATCCTCGCCACCCACCTTTACTCGAGGGCCGAGGTCGGCCTCGGCAACGCCGCCATCAACCTCATGCAACTCCTCGCGGGCATCGGAGGCCAGCTCACCTTCGCCGCCGCGCTGGCACGCTTCATACCCCGGGCGGGCCGTGAGTCCAAGCGACTCGCCTTCTTCTCGTACCTCCTGGCCGGCAGCGCCGGGGTCCTGGTTAGCCTTGTCTACATCGCCGTGATCCACATCCACGTGGGATTCATGAGCCGCGTTCCGGCAGTGCTCGGCCAAAGCTGGATCCTCGCGGCGGCCCTCGGGGGCTCCGTCACGGTGTGGTGCGTCTTCGCCCTGCAGGACGCGGTGCTGACCGGCATCCGGCAGGCGGTGTGGATCCCCGTCGAGAACGGCCTCTACGGCGTCGCCAAGATCGGGATGCTCGTTGCATTGGCGCACGTCACGCACCGCTACGGGATCTTCACCTCGTTCACCCTGCCGGCGTTCATAGCCCTCTTCCCCACCAACTACTTCATCTTCCGGCGCCTACTGCCCCGCCACATGGGTGCCGGCGCCGGCGCGGCGCTGGGGGCCGGTGACCCGGTGGGCATCAGCGTTCGCTCGATCCGGCGGTTCATGGGTGGCGACTACCCCGGGACCGTCCTCTTCCTGGCCACCGGGACGCTGCTGCCCCTGCTGATCGTCGCCCGCCTGGGCGCTGGGGAGGCGGGCACCTTCGCCAGCGTCTATCCCATCATCTACGCCCTCGACCTGGTGACCGTGAACCTTGGCGTGGCCCTCATGGTCGAGGGGGCGAGGGACCGGTCGATGCTGCGCCACCACGCCGGGACCGTCGTCCGCAGGATCCTGGCGATCGTCGGCCCGGCGGTCGCCATCCTGCTGTTGTTCGCACCCCGCGTCCTCGCCGTCTTCGGACACCAGTACGCGGTCAAGGGGTCGGGCCTGCTGCGCCTGCTGGCGCTGGCCGTGGTCGCGAAGGCGGTGACCTCGCTGTACATCGCCCTGTCCCGGATCGAGCGGAAGGTCGGTCGTATCGCGATGGCGCAGGCCGCCCTGCTCGTGTCGATCACCGGAGCGTCGTGGTGGCTCATGGGCCGGTTCGGCATCAACGGGGTCGGTCTGGGGTATCTCGCGAGCCAGGTCGTCGTGGCCCTGTGCCTGCTACCCTCGATCTTCAAGATCCTGGCGCGCAGGGAGCCCATCGCGGCCGGGGCCGAGTGAGGTGGGGGCGACGGCCGAGCCGCGTGGCCCCAGAGGAGGGCGAAGCATAGAAGAGGAGCTACCCCTCACCCAGCCCGAGCCCACCGGGCGAAGCCTGAACCTGGCGGGCAGCGGCGCGCCCGTGGCGCGGCGCGGGGGCGGGCTGAGCACCGGCCAGATGGCGCTGATGACCTGCGCCGCCCTCCTCATGGGCATCCTGGCGCTGCTGCGGGTGGATTCGGCGACCCTCGGGGACCTCGGGCTGGTGTCGGTGGTGGGCCCCGTCTACTTCGTGGCCGTCGGGCTCATTCTTGTGAGCTTCGGCTTCGCCCTCGCCCAGCATCCTCTGCGCCGGCCCCTGCTGGCGTTCCAGCTCGTGGGCCTGATCGCGTTGCTCGACGGGCTCGGTCCATTGGTGGAGCCCCACGCCTCCTTCGCCACCTCGTGGCTGCACGCCGGCTTCGCCCAGCAGATCGCCCAGCACGGCACCACGATCCCGACCCTGGATGCCCGGTTCTCCTGGCCCGGGTTCTTCGCCCTGGCCGCCTTCCTCTCCAAGTCCGCCGGCCTGCACAGCCCGGTGGTCTTCCTCCGCTGGGCGCCGCTGGCCTTCAACCTCATGTACCTGCCCCCGCTCTACGCCATCTTCCGGGCGGTCACCCGCAACGAGCGGGTCTGGTGGATGGGCCTCGGCTTCTTCTACATGGCGAGTTGGGTTGGGCAGGACTACTTCTCGCCCCAGGCGTTCAACTTCTTCCTCTTCCTGGTCTTCCTGGCCGTCGCCCTGCGATGGTTCCGGCCGCCGATGCCGGACCCCGGCAAGGGGAACCGCTGGGAGCGGTTCCTGGCGCTGTGGATGCGCAGGACCGGCGGGCGAGGCGAGGAACGGATCGTCGCCCGCTCCACGCCCACCCAGCGGGGGGCGCTGATCGCCATCCTGAGCCTGATCTTCCTGGCGATGACCGTGAGCCACCAGCTCACGCCGTTCCTGCTCCTCGGCGGCCTGATCGCCCTCGTGGTGTTCGGGCGGACAACGCTGCGGGGCTTCCCCGTCATCCTGGCCGTGACCATGCTGGCCTGGATCAGCCTCGGGGCCATCGCGTTCTGGTCGGGGCACCTCAACCTGATCGTGGGCGACGTGGGTCACCTGGGCGCCAACGTCAGCACGAGCCTCACCGGGCGCATCCAGGGCAGCCCCGGCCGCCTCGACGTGCTCGGCATCCGCATCGCCCTCGCCGGGACCATCGCCTTGATCGCGCTCGTCGGGACCATCCGGCGGCGGCGCCTCGGCTACGGCGACTGGAGCCTGTTGCTCCTGGGCTTCGCCCCGTTCCCGGTGCTCGCCGTCCAGAGCTACGGCGGTGAGGCCCTGCTGCGGGCGTACCTGTTCGCCCTCCCGTTCGTCGCCCTGCTGGCGGCCATGGCGTTCCTGCCCTCGACCCAGCCGACCAAGGTCGGCGTCCCCGCCCTGTGCTTCTGCATCGTGGCGGGGCTCTTCGCCCCCGCCTGGCTGGTCGCCCGGTACGGCAACGAGCGGTTCGACCGCGTCTCCGCTGCCGACCTCGCCGCCGTCAAGTTCATGTACGCCAACGCCCAGCCGGCGGCGCTGGGGCATGGGAGGACCACCCTGATCTCGCTGTTCCCGCAGTTGCCGTGGCGCTACCAGGACATCAACACCTACGACTACCAGTCCGTCCAGAACACGACGGATCCCCCGGACGAGAAGGGGCTCATGAGCCTCGCCGTGGACCAGGGCCTCGGCGACCACCCGGTGTACCTGATCATCACCCGCAGCCAGGAGGCAGCGGGCGAGGCCCTCGACTCCCTCCCGGCAGGGTGGGCCTACGCCCTGGGGCAGAAGCTCGTGGACACGCAGCTTGCGACGCTCATGTTCACGAACCAGGACGCCAGCGTCCTGCAGTTGAACCCGCCGGCGGCGAGCCCGATCGTCCCGCCCCCGACCAACCCGAAGCCGGTCAGCCCAGGCCCCGCCTTTTCGTAGCAGGGCGCGGCGGGGAGGGCGGCCATTGGGGATGTCAACCACTCCTCGTGGTCACTCCGGGTTCGCTATTTTCCCATAACACGCGTTTGAGGTGCCTGGCAGAAGCCACATGCTGCAACTTTGTCTGTTTGACCGCGCCTGGCGCGGCGAGACAGCCAAAGTTTCTCCGGCGCCCGTCCACCAGGTACGAGGGCGACCACAGAACGTGGTGACACTGGAGCGGGGTCCTGCGGCGGGCCGCAATGTGGGACACTCGACGAGGCAGTGGAACGCCGCGAGCTCCTTGTTCTGTTCGGCCGCGCCACCACCGCGGGGCTTCTTACTTCCACGCTGGGGCGCCTGCCGGCCCTTGCCTCCACGACGCCCGTCCACGCCGAGGCGATTGAGGCAGCCACGACGGTCTCGAGGGGTTACCGGCAGCTCTGGCTCACCACCCCCGCCGAGGACCTGCGTGAGCTGGTGCTCGGTCACTTGCGTCTCGTCTCCCGGCTTCTGCTGTCCACCACGTCGGAGAAGGACCAAGCCAGGCTGACCTCGGCAGCCAGCGAAACAGCCCTCCTTGCGGCCTGGTTGGCGGAGGACCTCTGGGATCTCGGCTCAGTGAACCGCCACTACCAGGAAGCCCGGACGTACGCCGAGCGCTCTCAGGACGATCTCCTCCGAGCCTATGTCGAGGGCTGCAAGAGCTACTGGGCAACAAGAACCGGGCACGGAACTGAGGCGGTGAATCTGATTCAGCAGGCCAAGCGCTTCCTCCCTCGTCACGCGTCGCCGGTGGTTCACACGTGGATTGCTGCCCGGGAGGCGACCTCGTACGCCGCTGCACACGACGAGCCCGCGATGTCGAGCGCTCTCATTCGGGCGGAAACGACGCTTGACAAGACAAACGGGTTCGGTGAGCCAACCTGGCCATGGATATTCCCGATAGACGACAAGGAGATCAGCCGGTACCAGGGATTTGCAGCAGTCAGTCTCCAGCTCCCCGCCATGGCAGTGCCGGCACTGACAGAGGGGCTTGAGTATTTGGGCCCCGCCCCCACGAAGAGGCGGGCGTACACGCTGAGCAAGCTCGCCGAGGCCTATGTCCAGATGGGCGACGCGGAGCAGGCGTGCGACCTGGGTGCAGAGGTCTTCACGATGGCTACGCAGCTCGGAGATACCGAGGGCCTGATGGCGGTTCGCAACGTCCGGCTTTAACTCATGCCGATGGAAACCTCACAGGCGGTGAGAGCGTTGGACGACGCTTCTCGCCTTGCCCGGTAGAGCCTAGGTCAGCCCGTTCGGTGCCTCACCCTCTTCTACGTTCCTGCGTTGTCATGTCTGTTGTCACCTTAATGAAGAACGAACTGATGCCTTCCTGAGCCAAACCATCTCCGGTTGGCTGGTCGTCGTCATGATCGACGTCCGGGCCACTCGAGGGGATGGCCCGGGCGCGGTCGCTCTCCCCTCCATGCCCCAGCCAGCTCGGTCCCCTGACGGCAAGCCTCGCACGGCCCAGCCACCCTCGGCGCCCTGCTGAGCAATAAGCCCGGGATCGGTGCCCTGCTCCAGGGGACCCGAGGTGGCTGCGGCCGGAGGCCGTCAGAGCAGGTGCAGGACGGTGTCGATGTTGCGGCTGGTCCAGACCCAGTTGCGGGCTTCGCTAGGGGACTGGATCAGGTTGTAGGCGACGTGACGCAGCCACACCAGCAGGATGGTCTCCCGATCGGCGCGCAGGCCTTCGGGCTCCAGCAGTTCCCGCTCGGCGGCGCTGAGGGGATCCCCGGTGAGCAGCGAAACGAGGATCGGCCCCAGTTCCCGGCCCTCGGCGACCATCCGCATGTGCAGGAGCAGGTAGAGCAGGTCCTGGGCCGGAAGCTCGTCGCCCGCCGCCCACTCCCAATCGATAACGCCCGACACCGCCAGGCGCTCTCCCTCGGTGTCCGGGTCGAAGATCACGTTGGCGGGCCAGAAGTCGCCGTGGACCCACGAGGTCGTGACCTCGCGTCCCCCCAGTGTCTGGCGGAGAAGCCGCTCCAGGCGCTCGAGCGCAGCAGTGTTTCGGGTGGCGGGGCCCAGGAGGCGTGCCCGGTCGTCCACCCAGCGCCGCAGCAGGGTCTCGCCGACGATCGCTCGGGTTGCCGTGGACCTGTGCAGCTCACGGGCGACCCCGGCCGCGGCCGCAACGACCTTGTCCTTCGTCGAGGGGTAGCGCAGCAGCACGCGGCCCTCGACCCCCGGCACCGCCCGCTCGACCGTGTAGGCAACGCCGCCGACCTCGCCCTCGGCCAGCCGGACCGGGATGAGGGCCGACAGTGTGCTGGCCGACGACCCGGCTTCGAGGGTGGCCCGGAGCCCGGTGACGGCCTCGGCCTCCCGGCGCTGGCTGGCGACCCCGTCGGGGGTGGCCGGCATCTTCACGACCGCGGTCGCCGGCTCGCCGGAGGGGCCCACCATCATCACCACCACCTGGGTGCCGGACAGGTGGACACCCTGGAGCACCCACTCCGTTGCGCCGGCGACGCCCGCCTGCCCCACGACCTCCTGGAGGACAGCCGGGAGCAGGTCAGTGGCCTCGCCCATGCGGCGGCGGCCGTCGAGCGTCCGCCGGAGGCGGGCCTGGACGAGGGAGACGCCTGCGCTGGCTCGCCGCACGGAGGCTAGTCCCGGCGCAGCGGGGTCGAGGAACGCCGGGCCGCGAAGGCCCGCCAGATCCGGTTGGTCGCATCCACCCGCATCTCGTCGGGGGTGCCGGCGGCGGACATCACCTGCGCCGTGCCGAGGCGCTCCGCGAGTTCGAGGTACCGCTCCCGGAGAGCCTCGAGGTGCTCGGGCTTCTCCTCGGGGCGGCGCCTGATCGTGACCTCGCTCGGAAGGTCGAGCACCAGCACCAGGTGCGGCCCGGGTGCGCAGTGGGCGAGGAAACCGAAGAACGACCGCTTCGCCCAGACCAGGGGAGGCTCGGGCGGCAGGAGGGCGTCGTAGACGTGACGATCGAAGACCACGAGCTCACCCTTGGCCCGGTGGTAGCGGCTCACGAGGTACCGGCGCCACACCTTGAGCGGGCGGTTGGCTGCGGCGAGACCGGCCCGCACGATCGAGCGCCGCTGGCCCTCCTCCCCCTGCCACAGGCCCATGTACACGAGGCTCGCCGGTAGCCCGAAGTGCGAGACGATGCCGGTGGAGAGCGTGGATTTCCCCGCCCCGTCCGGGCCCAGCAGGGCGACACTGAACCCCCGCCCGCGGCGCATCCTCCAGGCGGTGGCTCCCAACCGGGCGACGCCGCGCAGGAGGGCGGTGGCTCTGGTCGCAACGGGCCTCGCGGCGGTCGCCCGCCGGGGGAGCTCGGCGCCGACCTGGACGAGGGCGTCCCAGTCACCGGCTGCCGCGGCGGCGATCATCCGGGCCGCATCCCACCCGGGCGGGCAGCAGGCGCCGACGAGTGCCGCGAACTCGCTCGAGGGCGAGGCGGCGGCGGCCAGTTCGGTGAGACGGCCCCAGTGCCGCTCGGCCACGGCGGCCTTGTCGACGATGCAGTGCAGGAGCAGCGCCCAGAAGGCGTCGTCGGGCGCCAGGACCCAGACATCCCCGCTGCGCCGGCGCCGCGCCAGGCAGCCCGCCGCAACCCCGGCCTGCAGGCTCGGCAGCATCCAGTTGACAAGGAAGCTGGCGTGCGGGCCGAAGGCCAGCTCCGGTTCGACGTCGAGCTCGATCCACCGGTCCGACGCGGCGTGGTAGCCGTAGAAGAATCGGTGCACGCCCCCCCATCGCTCGACGGGCACGACGGCGATGGGGGCCAGGGCCGCCTCCATCTCGCGGATCTGCGACGGGGCGACGAGCAGGTCGATGTCGCCGGTTGGGACGGCAAGCGCCGACTCGCCGCGCAGCAGGCACCACTGCACCTCGGCGGCGTCGAGGGCAGCGAAGACCTCGGCCAGCAACGGGTGGACGGCCCCGCGGATGACCGGGGTCCCCTCAGGGGTGGGGGTCATGACCGGGGTCCCCTCAGGGGTGGGGGTCATGACCGGGGTCCCCTCAGGGGTGGGGGTCAAGAGGTGGGTCCCGCGGCGTCGTGCACCACGACACCATACGCGCCCAGGGGCAGGACGGCGCCCGCGACCCTCGCGGTGACCGGCTGGTCGGTGGTGTTGATGACGAGCAACGAGCGGCCGGTCTCGAAGGCGGTGACGCTCGCAGGCGTGGCACCGACCGCGTGATGACCCGGGACGGCGAGCCACTGGCCCAGCACCGGCCAGAGCGAGGCCAGCACCGTGGGTTGGCCGCCGTGGGGGACCCGGGTGTCGGTCCACAGGCAGGCGAAGGGGCAGCCGGTGGCATCCGCCTGCGGCTGCCAGAGCAGCGCGGCTGCGGTGCCGGCGGTGACCATCCGGGCGAGGGCGTCGGCGACGACCGCCGCCTTGTGCGCGTCGGTCCAGCCGGAACCGGTGGTGGGCACGACATACCACTCGGACCACCACACGGGGAGGTTGGTGCGCGACCGGAGCCACGTCGTGAGGTCCCCGAGCTTCTGGGTGGCCGTGAACTCATCGGTGGCCGGCGTGCCGTCCCGGCTGGACGTCCCGGCCTCGACCGCAAGGAAGTCGGCGCCATGGATGTTGGCCAGCCAGTAGCCGAGGACGTCGACCACCCGCTGGTCCAGGGTCCCCCAGACCCCCCGCACCGCCGAAGGGTTGCTCATCAGCGTGGCGTCGGCCTCGCTGTCCATGACCACGTACGGGCCGCCCACCTGGATCGCCGGATTCACCCCTTTCAAGGTGTCGTAGACCATGTTGTAGAGGGCGGTGTAGCCCTCGTAGTCCCAGCGGTTCAGCTTGGCGTTGTAGAAGCCCTTCAGCTCGCTCCACACCTGGTAGTGGAGCACGTCGGGATACCGCTTCGCCACGGCCCGGGCGAGGGCGGCGAAGTCGGCGAAGTGGTCCGGGGTGGGGGCCACGTCGAGCTTGGTCCAGTCGGTGGTGCCCGCGGCGCCGCCCTTCATCCAGTCGGGGGCGCAGCACAGGGTAAGCACCGGCGTGCCGCCCGACCTGCGGATCACGTCCATCCGGGCGTCGAGGGTGGCGAAGTTGAAGACCCCTGGCGACGGTTCCGGGTTCTCGGCCCCCCAGCCCATGAGGTGTTGGTTCTGCAGGCAGTTGCCGTCTCCGGACAGCACGCCCGCGGCTCGGCCCACCGACGCAGTGTCGCCGCTGTTGTCCGCGCTGTACTGGGTGTGGGTGATGCCCTCGACCAGGCTCCCCGCGACACCCGGCCCCCTGCCCGCCGAGCGGCAGAGCGCCGCCTGCTGCTGGGCGGCGGTCGGCGCGGGCGGCCCCGGCGCCGGCGAGGCGGAACGGGGCTCGGCGCCGGGAGCGCTGACGGCCGCGGAGCATGCCGGCAGACCGGCGGCAGCCGCGCAGGCGAGCGCGGCAAGCCTGAGCCCGAACGAGCGCGCAGCAGCCATTTGTATCAGTGTCGGCAGAATCGGAGGCTGATCTGGATTAATTCAGGTTCATGGTTGGCTGAGTTTTCCTCTCGTGGCCCGCTCCTCCGGAGCGTGCCACGAGCCCCCCATAGGAGCCGGGGGGGATTCGCAGCTCATCCCCTCCGCTACGCTCCGGGGGCTGCTACTCCCCCCTGGACCCCCCTCACGCGGCCGGCTGTAACGCTGGCCGCGGCGCTCCGCGGGGTGCTACCGCTGGAGGAGATTCCCCAGACGAAGGAGCCACGACGTGGGCGGGGCGGCGGCATAGACCCGCCAGATCTGGGCCGTGATCTCGCGCCGCAGCCGCTCGTCGCCGGGTGGTGCTTCGACAACGATCGCATCGGGCAGGCGTTGGGAGAGGTTGAGGTAGCGCTGGCGGACCGTCTCGAAGGGGACGTCGGGGCGGAGCTTGCGCACTTTGGGAGGGGTCGGGTCGTCGAGGACCACGACGACGTCCGGTGCCGGGCAGGCCCGGCCGAGGATGACCCGCCGCAGCTTGCCGAGGGCACGGGCCCGCTTCATGGGGGGAAGCCGGTAGTCGTAGGTGTAGCGGTCGAACACGACGAGCCGGCCCTTCGACCGCCGCTGGCGTCCCGTCAGGTAGCGGTGCCACTGGGTGAAAAGCGTCCGGAAGAACCCGGGCCGCACGACGGTCCCCGCCCGGGAACGGGGCGGGGCGCTCATGCGCATGTAGGTGACGGGTAGGTAGAAGGTCCGGCCAAGCTCGGCCGCGAGGTTGGCCTTGGCGGCGGGGTCGGGAGCGAGCAGGGCCACCGAGAGACCCCGCGGCGGCGGCAGCAGCCGGCGGGCGGAGAACCTGCGGAGGGTCCGGTTGGCGAGGTCGCGCCGCCGGGCCGGTCGCTCCTGGCGGCGTCCCCATTCGATTGCAAGTGCCGGGGCAAGGCGCTCCAGCGCGTCCCAGTCCCCGTCCCAGACGCAGTCGACGAGGACATCCGTGGTCCAGCGCTCTGGCAGGAATGCGGCGATGACACGGGCGAGGGGGCCATCGGCGCGGGCCTCGACGGCCAGACGCTCCAGCGTCTTGGCAAACGCCGGGGGCCGGGCTCCCAGCAGCGTCGGGTCGTCGAGGAGCACGTGCAGCAACAGGGTCCAGAAGGCGTCGTCGGCGGCGAGCACGTAGACGCCCCCCTCCCACCGCCGCCGCTCCAGGCACCCGCCCTCGGCGGCGGTCTCGAGCTCGGCGTAGGGCCCGTACGTGAGCCGGGTCGCAATATCCAGGATCACCCAGCGGTCGGTGGCGGGGTTGTAGCCCACGAAGCGGGCAAGGGGGCCACGGCCCCACGTCGGGATCGGGGCAAAGCCGTTGGCCTTGAGGACACGCCGGGCCGTAGCCAGCGCAGAGCGGTCAACGAGGGCAACGACCTCCTCGTCGGCTCCGTCAGGGGCTCGTTCCGGGAGGCCCAGCAGGCACCACCGGACGCCGGACTGCTCGAAATCGCGGAAGACGGGGGCCAGGATGGGGTCGAGGGGGAACGGGGCGGGCGGCGCCTCGCGGCGGGGGGCCCGCGTCTCCACAGAGCCGCCGAGTGGCGAGAGCCCGAGGTGCTGTACGTCGTCCTCGGGGAACACCGCGGCCAGTGGGTCCAGCTCGTCCAACGGTTCCATGCCGTCCCGCCCCCTCAGCGGGCCCCGTTTTCCAGGGGATGTGAGGATACCCAAACATTCGCGTTTTCGCCCCTCCCTCCCCTTGGAGCCTGGCCTGCGGAGGAAGATTCCTCCAAAAGGTGCGGCATGCGCTCTTTTTGGAGGGAACTACCCGAGAAAGGTGGGAAGCCGCCTAGTGGGCGACCGAGGAGGGGGCCGGGAGCCTGGTCAGCACCAGGGGGCCGGCGGGGGTGACAGCCACCGTGTGCTCGAAGTGTGCCGAGAGCCTTCCGTCGGCGGTGACGACGGTCCAGCCGTCGTCGAGGGTCTTGGTCCGCCAGCCGCCGGCGTTGACCATGGGCTCGATGGCGAAGACCATGCCCGCCTCGATCGCCGGGCCGCGCCCGGGCGCGCCGAAGTTCGGGATCTGGGGGTCCTCGTGGAGGTTGCGCCCGATGCCGTGCCCCACGAATTCCCGGACCACGGCGAAACGCTCGTGCTCGACCACGCGTTGGACAGCGTGGGAGATGTCGGTCAGGCGGTTGCCGGGGCGGCACTGCTCGATGCCGGCCTCGAGCGAGGCCTTCGTGACATCCAGCAGGCGGGTCGCTTTCGGAGAGACCGTGCCGACCGGGTACGTGTGGGCGCTGTCGGCGTGCCAGCCGTCGAGAATGAGACCGACGTCCACCGAGAGGAGGTCGCCGTCCTTGAGCACGGTGTCGTTGGGGATGCCGTGCACGATCACGTTGTTGGGCGAGGCGCAGATGCTGCCTGGGAACCCCCGGTACCCCAGGAAGGAGGGCACGGCGTCCTTGTCGCGGATCAGGCGCTCCGCAATGCCGTCGAGTTCACGGGTCGTGACGCCCGGCGCCACGGACTTCGCCAACTCGGCGATCACGTCGGCGAGGGCCTGCCCCGCGACGAGCATCTTCTCGATCTGCTCAGGACTCTTCTTCTGGATCAAGAGTGACCCCCCTCTTCTTTCCTCTCAGGGTCCGCTCCTGCGGAGCGTTCCCTGAGCCAGGGGGGATCCGCAGCTTCTCCGGCTCCGCTACGCTCCGCCGGGCTGCTACTCCCCCCTGGACCCCCCTGGTCCTCCCCCACTACCCTCAAAAGACGTTCGTAGACCTCGTCCGGGGACCCGATCGCATCGACCTCCGCCAGGATCCCCTTCTCGCCGTACAGGTCGTAGAGGGGCTTGGTCCGCTGCCCGTACACCTCGAGGCGTCTCAGGACGGTGTCCTCACGGTCATCTTCGCGCTGGACCAGCGGGGTGCCGTCGATGTCGCAGATGCCCTCGACCTTCGGCGGGTTCGTGACTACGTGGTACACGCTGCCATCGGTCGGGCAGACCCGCCGGCCCGACAGGCGCGACACGATCTCGCGCCCGGTGACCGCAAACCGGATCGCCTTGTCGATGCCCACCCCCCGGAGGGCCAGGGCCTCGTCGAGCATCTTCGCCTGATCCACGTTTCGAGGATACCCGTCCAGGACCCAACCGGCCTGCGCGTCGGGCTGGCTGATGCGTTCCTCGAAGATCTCGTTCATGAGGTGGTCGGGGACAAGTTCGCCGCGGTCCATGTACGACTGCAGGCGGCGAGCCAGGGGCGAATCCGCCACAGTGACCTGGCGGAGCATGTCGCCGGTCGCGATGTGGGGCACGCCCAAGTGCGCGGCAAGCCGGCCGGCCTGCGTGCCCTTCCCTGCTCCTGGTGGCCCTAGGAGCAGGAGCCGCACGGCCAGCTTTTCCCCGGGGCCCACCGGCTGGGTGGCGTCAGCTGAGGAAGCCCTCGTAGTGCCGCATGAGCAGCTGGGACTCCAACTGTTTCATCGTCTCGAGCGCGACGCCGACGGTGATCAGGATGGAGGTGCCACCGAAGGGGAAGTTCTGGACCTTCAGCAAGGCCAGGGCGATGGAGGGCAGGATCGCCACGCTGGCGAGGAACAACGACCCGGGGAGGGTGATGCGCGTGAGGATGAAGTCGAGGTGCTCGGCGGTCGAGCGCCCCGGGCGGATGCCGGGGATGAAGCCGCCGTACTTCTTCATGTTGTCGGCCACCTCGATCGGATTGAACGTGATGGCGGTATAGAAATAGGCGAAGAACACGATGAGGAGCCCGTACAGGATGATGTGGACCGGCGAGGCCTGGTTCTCCACATTGTTCGACAAGAACGTGTTGAGGAACTTCCACGGGATGATCGTCGACACCAGCGCGGGGAAGTACAGGACGCTGGAGGCGAAGATGATCGGGATGACGCCGGCCTGGTTGACCTTCAGCGGGATGTAGGTCGACGAGCCGCCGTAGAGCTTGCGGCCCACCACCCGCTTCGCGTACTGCACCGGGATCCTGCGCTGGCCCTGCTCGACGATGACGATCGCCACGATGATCAGGATGCCGAGGGCGATGATCAGGGCGAACCACCGGGGCCCGAGCTGCTGGTAGATGGCCGACCCCTCGGAGGGGAGGCGGGCGACGATGGCGGCGAAGATGATGATCGACATGCCGTTGCCGATGCCGCGGGTGGTGATGAGCTCGCCGAACCACATGATGACCGCCGTGCCGGCCGTGAGGGTGAGCACGATGAGCGCCACCCGGGCGGGCGTGAAGTGCGGGATCAGGTCGACCGACCGGCCCTGGGCGTTCTGGAGACCACCACGGTGGAAGAGGAAGGCGAGCCCAGTGGACTGCAGAATGGCCAGGCCGACGGTGAGGTAGCGGGTCCACTGGGTGATCTTCTTCATCCCGATCTCGCCCTCTTTCTGCCAGGCTTCGAGCTTGGGGATGACGACCGCCAGCAGCTGCATGATGATGCTGGACGTGATGTAGGGCATGATCCCGAGGGCGAAGACCGCCAGCTGGGTGAGCGCCCCGCCGGAGAAGAGGTTGAGCAGTCCGAGCACGCCGCCGTTGACGCTCGTCAGGCTGCGGGCCGTCTTGATGTCGATGCCGGGCACGGGGATGTGCGACCCCAGCCGGTAGACGGCGATGACGAACAGCGTGAAGAGAAGCTTCTTGCGAAGGTCGGGGACCTTGAAGGCGTTGACGAACGCTGCGAGCACCTAGGACTCCTGGTGTCGGTGACCTACTTCGGTGACCATCTCAGCTCAGCTACGCTCGATCACCTCGGCGGCACCACCCGCAGCCTCCAGCTTGGCGACCGCGCTCATGCTGAAGGCGTGCGCCCGAACCTGGAGAGCCTTGGCGATGTCGCCCTGGCCGAGCACCTTGACCGGCCCCTTCTTCTTCACGAGGCCCTTGGAACGCAGCGTGTCCGGATCGACGATCGTGCCGGGCTCGAACGCCTCTTCCAGCGCGGCAAGGTTGACGACGGTGTAGGGAACTCGGTTGGGAGACCGGAAGCCCGGCAGCTTGGGCAGGCGCATCTGCAACGGGATCTGGCCCCCCTCGTAGGTGCGGGCGATCTGACCCCGGGCCTTTGCGCCCTTGGTGCCCCGCCCGGCGGTCTTGCCGCCGTCGCCGGCGCGGCCGCGGCCCACGCGCCGCCTGGGCCGGGTGGAACCGGGTGCGGGTGCGAGTTCGTGCAGCTTCATTGGCCCCGCCTCCTGCGGTCGCTGTCGGTCCGTCCGTCGGCCGGCTCCACGACGACGAGGTGCGACACCTTGTTGATCATGCCGAGGATTTCGGGCCGGTCCTCGTGGATCACGGAGGACCGGATGCGCGTCAGCCCGAGTGCCCGAAGCGTCCGGCCCTGGTCCGCCTGCCTCGAGGCGGCACTCCTCACCTGGGTGATCCTCACGTCTGCCATCGGTCGATTATGCCCCCGAATTCGTCGCTGCACCGGCGCTGGCCGCGGCGATGGCGTGCGCGGTGCCCGCCTTGGGACGGAGCAGGTAGGCGGGCGCCACTTCCTCCACCGTCTTGCCACGGCGGCGGGCGACGTCCTCGGGGCGCTGCAGGGACCGCAGCCCGTCGATGGTCGCGTGCACGATGTTGATGGCGTTCGACGAACCGAGCGACTTCGAGAGCAGGTCCTTGATGCCGGCCGCTTCGACGACCGCGCGCACGGGCCCGCCGGCGATGACACCGGTTCCCGGCGAGGCCGGCTTCAGCATCACCTCGGCACCCGACGCCTCCCCGAGGACCTGGTGGGGTATGGTCGTGCCGATGAGGGGCACATCGAACATGGACCTGCGCGCCGCCTCGGAGGCCTTCGCGATGGCAGCGGGCACCTCGCGGGCCTTGCCCTGGCCGACCCCGACGCGCCCGTTGCCGTCACCGACCACGACCACGGCGCTGAAGGAGAAACGGCGGCCACCCTTGACCACCTTGGCGACCCGGCGGGGCCTGCCCACGATCCGCTCGATGTAGCCGGCGCGGGCCTCGTCCTCCCGGCTCCTCCCGCCGTCGCGGCGCGGGCCGTCGCGGCGTCCTCCGCCGGGGGCGCCGTCACGACGGCCGCCGAACCCGCCGGGACCGCCCGGACCACCGGGGCCCCTGCCCCGTGATTGGCTTGGTGGTGGCATCTAGAACTCCAGTCCGGCGCTGCGCGCGCCATCGGCCAGGGCCTTCACGCGCCCGTGGAAACGGAAACCTCCGCGGTCGAAGACCACGGCCGTGATGCCCTTGGCGGTGGCCCGCTCCGCCAGCAGCTTGCCCACCTGCTCGGCACGCTCGATCGGCGGCGACGTGGCACCCCGAACGGCAGCCTCCTCGCTGGAGGCGGCGGCCAGGGTCCGGCCGGCGACGTCGTCGATCAGCTGGGCGTGCACGTGCCGGTTGCTGCGGAAGACGGCAAGGCGCGGCCGGACCGGGGTCCCCGACACCTTCTTGCGCACGCGGGCGTGGCGCCGTATCCGTGCTGCGTGTGGGTTCGCACTCATTCCTTTGCCCTCATGTCGACGTTGCCCCTCATTACTTCGAGGCCTTTCCGGCCTTCTTGCGGATGTGCTCGCCCTCGTAGCGGACACCCTTCTGCTTGTAGGGGTCGGGTTTGCGCAGCGCCCGGATCTCGGCAGCCACCTGGCCGACCACTTCCTTGTCCGCGCCCCGGATCGTGATCCGGGTGGGACTGGGCACCTCGAAGGTGATGCCCTCGGGGGCGGGGTAGCGGATGGGGTGGGAGTAGCCGAGCGCCAGTTCGATCCCCTCGGGCCGGGCGATGCACCGGTAGCCGACACCGTGGATCTCCAACTTGCGCTCGAAGCCCTGCGTCACGCCCAGCACCATGTTCGCCACGAGCGTCCGGGTGAGGCCGTGCAGCGACCGGTGTTCGCCTGAGTCCGACGGCCGCACAGCCAGGAGCGTGTCCCCCTCGCGCTGGAACTCGATGACCGCAGGGATCGTGCGCTGCAGGGAGGCCTTCGGCCCTTTGACGCGCACAAACCCGGGCTCGAAGGTCACCTCGACCCCACTCGGCACTTGGATAGGCATTCTTCCGATACGGCTCATGGGCGTGCTCTCTCCTGTTACCAGATGAAGGCGAGGACTTCGCCGCCGATGCCGTTCCGCTTGGCATCGCGGTCGGTCATCATCCCCGACGAGGTCGAGAGGATCGCGACGCCCATGCCACCCAGGACCTTGGGAAGCTCGGTGGCGCTGGCGTGGACCCGCCCACCCGGCTTGGACACGCGCTTGATCCCTGAGATGGTCCTGGCCCGGCCCTGCCCGTACTTCAAGCGGACGCTGAGCGCCGGGTGCCCGTCCTCGCCGGTCATGGTCTTGTAATCGGCGATGTAGCCCTCGGACTTCAGGATGCGGGCGATCTCAACCTTCACCTTGGAGAGCGGCATCTCGACGTTGTCGTGCTCGGCACCCTGCGCGTTGCGGATGCGGGCGAGCATGTCGGCGATGGGGTCGGTCATGGACATGTCATCGGCCCCCTTACCAGCTCGCCTTGGTGACGCCTGGAATCTCCCCGCGGTGGGCGAGGTCCCGGAAGCACAGGCGGCACATGGCGTACTTGCGGAGGTAGGCGCGCGGGCGACCGCACCGCTTGCAGCGGTCGTAGCCCCGCACCTTGAACTTGGGCGGTTTGCTTGCCTTGATGACGAGCGCCTTCTTTGCCATGTTCTATGATCCTAACTGGTCCGAAACGGGAACCCGAGGGCACCGAGGAGCGCCCTGCCCTGCTCGTCGTTGATTGCGGTGGTGGTGATGGTGATGTCCATGCCACGGACCTGCTTCACCTGGTCGTAGTCGATCTCGGGAAAGATCAGCTGCTCGGTGACCCCGAAACTGTAGTTGCCCCGGCCGTCGAACGAGCGGGGGTTGAGGCCCCGGAAGTCCCGGATCCTCGGCAGGGCGATGGACAGCAGCCGGTCGAGGAACTCCCACATCCGGTCACCCCGCAGCGTCACCTTGGCGCCGATCGGCACGCCCTCCCGGAGCTTGAACCCTGCGATGGAGCGCCGGGCCTTCGTCACCATCGGCTTCTGGCCGGTGATGATCCGCAGGTCGTTGACCGCCTCGTCGAGGGTCTTCGCTTCCTTGGTGGCCTCGCCGACGCCCATATTGAGGACAATCTTGACCAGGCGGGGGACCGCCATGGGGTTGAGCCCGGTGTCGGACACGAGCTTGGGACGGATCTCGTCGAGGTAGCGGGTCTTGAACCGCGGCCGGTAGCCGCTGCTCGTCGCGGTGGCCATCAGGCGAGCTCCGCTTCGCAGGAGCGGCAGAGACGGATCTTCGTGCCCTCCTCGTCGACCGAGAACCCGACGCGGGTGGGTCCGCAGTTCGGGCAGACCAGCGTCACGTTGGACAGGTCGACGGGAAGCTCCTTCGTGACGATGCCGCCCTCCTGGCCGCCGCCGCGGGCCGACGGCCGCACCTTCTCGTGGCGCTTGACGCGGTGGACACCCTCGACCAGCACCCGGTTCTTGCGGGGGAAGACGGCGATCACGCGGCCCTCCTTGCCGGCATCCTTGCCGGACAGGACGTGGACCCGGTCGCCCTTGCGGACACGGGCGGCCATCAGTGGTCACCGCCGAGAGGACGGGCACGCAGAGAGCGTCCCTGCGCCCCGAGCGCCAGGCGCGAGGAGGGCGCATAGCCGGAGGCTATGTAACCGACGAGCAACGCCGCGATTCGGGGATGCAGGGGCGTTCGAACGTGCCCGTAATCGAGGGCGGGGACCACTAAAGGACCTCCGGCGCGAGCGAGATGATCTTCATGAAACGCTTCTCCCTCAGTTCCCGGGCCACCGGCCCGAAGACCCGGGTGCCACGGGGGTTGTTCTGGTCGTTGATGATGACGACGGCGTTGTCGTCGAAGCGGATGTAGCTGCCGTCGGGGCGCCGCTTCTCCTTTGCGGTCCGGACGACGACGGCCTTGACCACGTCACCCTTCTTCACCTGCTGGTTGGGCAGGGCATCCTTGACGGCGGCGACGATGATGTCGCCCACGCCCGCATAGCGGCGCTGGGACCCCCCGAGCA
>WNFB01000956.1_pt1 | contig 24105 bp, 22 predicted proteins | sample 5400501 | NCBI WGS metagenome assembly WNFB01 (sample SAMN13153341, study PRJNA577476) | soil metagenome | isolation source: 200 cm saprolite under Douglas fir tree site 2 hole 1 | place: USA:California | collected 2015-04-18 | reverse complement strand
CAGATCCCGGACTCGAACCGCTGGGCGCTGCTGGCGGCGCTGCGCGAGGCCGGAGCCGCCGTGGAGGTGCTGGGCATCGCGCCGGACGAGCCCGAGCCGCTGCGCCGCCTGGTCGAAAGCGCGCTCGAGCGGGCGGATGTGCTGGTCACGTCGGGCGGCGTGTCGGTGGGCACCCACGACCTGGTCAAGCCGCTGCTCGAATCGCTCGGCACCGTTCACATAGGACGGGTGAAACTCAAGCCGGGCAAGCCCTTCACATTCGCGACGCTCGCTCAGGGGAAAGTGGCGTTTGGACTGCCTGGCTTTCCCGTCTCGTCGCTCGTGACCTTCGAGGTCTTCGTGCGGCCCGCCCTGCGCAAGATGCAGGGGTTCGCCCAGCTCCACCGGCCGGTTCTGCCAGTCCGGCTGGGCTACGAAGCCAGGCCGACCGCCGAGCGCACCGAGTACCAGCGCGTCACCCTCCACCGCCAGGGCCAGGAGCTGGTCGCCGAGACAACCGGCTCGCAGTCATCCTCGCGGCTGATGTCGCTCGCGGGCGCCCACGCCCTGATCCGGGTCCCGGCGGGCGACCAGGGCATCAAGGCCGGGTCGATCGTGGAGGCGATGATCCTGACGCTCCCGTGATTGGGGGTGGTCTCCCGAACGTTTGTGCGCCTTAGAATTAGGCTTCACCGATGCCCAACCGCTTTCGTGTCGACGCACCCTTCAAGCCCGCCGGCGATCAGCCGGAGGCCATCGCGCAGCTGGTCGAAGGCGTCCGCTCGGGGCTGACCCAGCAGGTCCTCCTGGGCGTGACCGGCAGCGGCAAGACGAACGTCATGTCGTGGGCGGTCGAGCAGCTGCAGCGCCCGGTGCTGGTCCTGAGCCCGAACAAGACGCTCGCGGCCCAGCTGTGCGCCGAGTTCCGCCGCCTGCTGCCCGACAACGCGGTCGAGTATTTCGTCAGCTACTACGACTACTACCAGCCCGAGGCCTACATCGCGCGGACCGACACGTACATCGAAAAAGATTCGAGCCGCAACGACGACATCGACCGCATGCGCCACTCGGCGACCCAGTCGCTGATGACACGGCGCGATGTGCTGGTCGTCGCGAGCGTGAGCTGCATCTACGGCATCGGCTCGGTCGAGGATTACATCGGCGAGTCTCTGCACGTGGAGAAGGGTCAGTCGATCAGGCGCGAGGTCTTCCTGCGCAAGCTGACCGAGATGCTGTACGAGCGAAACGACTACGACCTCGCGCGGCTGCGCTTCCGCGTCCGGGGCGACGTGGTCGACCTCGTGCCCGCCAGCGAGGACAAGGTTTATCGAGTCGAATTTTTCGGTGACGAGGTCGAGCGGATCCAGGAACTGGACGCCGTGACCGGCGAGATCCTCGGCACGAAACAAGAGTTCACCGTGTTCCCGGCGTCGCACTACGTGACGCCGGCCGACAAGCTGCGGCTCGCCATGACCGACATCGAGGCGGAGCTCGAGGAGCGGTGCAAGTGGTTCGAGGACCACGGGCGTCTGCTCGAGGCGCAGCGCCTGCGTCAGCGCACGAACTTCGACCTCGAGATGCTGCGCGAGACCGGGACGTGCGCGGGGATCGAGAACTACTCGCGGCATCTCACGCGACGCCAGCCAGGCGAGGCGCCCTACACGCTGATGGACTTCCTGCCCGACGACACGCTGATCTTCGTCGATGAATCGCATGTCGCCGTGCCCCAGATCAACGGGATGCTCGGCGGAGACCGCGCGCGCAAGGCGGCGCTGGTCGAGTACGGCTTCCGCCTGCCCAGCGCCTTCGACAACCGGCCGCTCAGCTTCGAGGAGTGGGAGGAGCGGGCAGGCAACGTCGTCTACGTTTCCGCCACGCCAGGCGACTACGAGATGCGCCGGTCGCAGCGAACGGTCGAGATGGTCGTCCGGCCCACCGGTCTGGTCGACCCGACGGTCGAGGTGCGGCCGACCGACGGACAGATCGACGATCTGCTGGCGGAGGTGAAGCGGCGAGCCGAGGCGGGACAGCGTTCGCTGGTGACGACGCTGACCAAGCGCTTCGCGGAAGACCTCGCCGACTACCTGCGCGAGTACGGCGTGAAGGTGCGCTACCTGCACTCCGAGCTCGACGCCATGCAGCGGATCGAGGTCCTGACGGCGCTGCGCAGCGGAGAGGTCGACGTCGTGGTCGGCATCAACCTGCTGCGGGAGGGTCTCGATCTGCCGGAGGTCGCATTCATCGGCATCCTCGACGCCGACAAGGAGGGCTACCTCCGCGCCTTCCGATCCTTCATCCAGATCATCGGACGCGCGGCGCGAAATATCGAAGGACACGTGGTGATGTACGCGGACTCGATCACCGATTCGATGCGGAGGGCGCTGGACGAGACCGAGCGAAGGCGCACGAGGCAGACGGCGTACAACGCCGAGCACGGCATCACGCCGGAAAGCGTGAAGAAGGCGATCTATGCGCTGGAGATCAACGAGAACGACCTCCAGGCGGACGCGATCGAGATCATGGCCGGGGCCGGCGTGCCACGCGAAGACCTGCTGGCGATCGTGCGCGACCTGGAGAAAGAGATGCGCCGGCTCTCCAAGGAGCTGCAGTTCGAGGACGCGGCGCGCGTCCGGGACCGGATCATCAAGCTGCGGCGCCGCCTGTCAGGCGAGGACACCCCGAAAGAGGACGACGCCGAGGTCGCTATGGCGATCGCCGCGGCGCCGAAACAGAAGACCATGATTCGCAACTGGAGAAAGACGCGACGCGGTCCCTAGCCGATTTGCGCCTCCGCGATGCTCTTGATCATGCCGAGGATGCGCTTGCGCGAGCCGCGCAGGATGGGGACATTCGCCAGGGCGATCAGCCGCACGATGAGGTCGGTCGTTTCGTCGATGACCTCGAGCGTGCGAAGGCGCCCGGGCGATCGGTCGAAGATCCAGAAATAGAGGATGCCCATCTGGTAGAGCCACAGCATCAGAGGCAGCATCTCCGCGATGTCGGCCGGGATGCGGGCGTCCGACCCGGCCACGACCTCGGCGTACAGCGCGACGACCTCGTCGCGCAGCGGCTTCGCCGCGGCGCCGAACGGGTTCAGCGGGCTCGAGGGATTCGCCACCGTGCTGAAGATCGATCCGGCCACCGTGTGGAACGGCTCGCAGGTGATGACCACCGCGCGGATGGTCCCGCGGAGGCGGCCCGCCAGGTCCTTCTCGCGGCTGAGCAGAGGCGCGATGGCGGCCGCGTGCAGCTCGTGCGTGTGCCGGTAGAACTCGAGCACGAGGTGCTCCTTGGAGGGGAAGTAGTGATACGAGCTGCCGAGCGAGACACCTGCCCTGTCGGCGATGGCGCGCATCGTGGTCGCGTCGTAGCCGCGCTCCTGGAACAGGTCGAGGGCGGCGCCGAGAATGGCCGCCCTCGAGCTCTCTCCTTTCCTGGTCTTGGGCAGGGCGATCGCCAATGCTTACGCTCCCGCAACCGGCTGGTACGGGTTGTAGTTCGCGGGAAGGACGACCTTCTGGCGGAGGGGCCGGCGGATCAGGTGAAAGACGAACAGGTTGAAGAAGTGCATGGCGCCGAGAACGAGGAGCGCCACGCCGAGGCGGGTGGCCGTCTCCTGGACCATGTCCGCCACCGATCCCGGGGCACCGCCGGAGTTGATGAGGAGGGCCACGGCGCCGAAGTTGACCAGGTAGAAACCAACGACCAGGAGGTGGTTTACCGAGTCGGCGAGACCCTCCTCCTTGAACACAGACACGAGAAAGGCACGGCCACGGCGGTAAAGGGTCCGGCCGACATAGACGGTGACCATCGCGCTGGCGGCAAGGTAGATGAGGTAGTCGACGAGTCGAAGGTCCATTTCAATCACCCCAGTTCATTAAAGTTGAACATGTTCAAGTTAGAGCCTAAATGAGGCGCGCGTGAATGTCAATGGGATTAGAACGCGTTCAAAACGTCGAGCGAGCCAAAGCGCTGCTGGCCGCCCCGCCCGCCGGCTGGATGGAGACCCTGGGCGCCCGCATCGCCGAGGCGGAGCCCGGCCGGGTCGTGCTCGAGCTGATCGCGGGCCCGCAGCACCGGCACGGGGGCGGCGTGGTCCAGGGCGGCGTCATCACCCAGATCGCGGATGCCGCGATGGGGATGACGCTGGCCACCCTCCAGGAAGATGGGATGTGGAACACCACGATCGAGCTGAAGATCAACTTCATCCGGCCGGCGATCGAAGGCAGGCTGCGGGCGGTCGGCCGTGTGGTCGAGATGCGCCAGACCCTGCTGTTCAGCGAGGCGGAGGTCTTCGACGACCGCGACCGGCTGATCGCCCGCGCCTCGTCCACGTGCATGCCGGTGCCGGAGGGTCAGGGCCGTGAGTAGCCCCACGGGGGTGGTCTCGCCGGCCTGGCGGTGGCTCGGGATCGAGCTGGTCGAGTCCGCCGAGGGGAGAGCCGTGGTCGAGATGACGCCTTCCGCGGACATGGCCAACCACGCCGGTTTCGTCCACGGTGGCATGATCAGTACGCTGGCCGACTCGGCGATGGGTCGCTCGCTCCGCACCATCAAACCCGCGGTCGTGCGCTCGATGAGCTTCGACCTCAAGCTCAGCTTCATCTCGGCGGCCAAGGTCGGCGAGGCGCTGCGGGCGACGGCTCACATCGTGCACGCCGGCCGGCGCACGGCGGTCGCGGAGTGCCGGGTCGAGGCGGCGGGCCGGTTGATCGCCACGGCGAGCGGGACGTTTGCAATCACGCGTGAGAAGGAATAACCGAAGGTCCGAATGCCGACTGACCAGATCACGATCCGGGGGGCGCGCGAGCACAACCTCAAGAACGTCACCCTGACCATCCCGCGGGACAAGCTCGTCGTCTTCACCGGCCTTTCGGGGTCCGGCAAGTCCTCGCTCGCCTTCGACACGATCTACGCCGAAGGCCAGCGGCGCTACGTCGAGTCCCTGTCCGCCTATGCCCGCCAGTTCCTCGGGCAGATGGAGAAGCCGGACGTCGACATCATCGAGGGGCTGTCGCCGGCGATCTCGATCGACCAGAAGGGCACCTCGAAGAACCCGCGCTCGACGGTCGGCACGGTGACCGAGGTCTATGACTACCTGCGGTTGCTGTATGCAAGGGTTGGGCATCCGCACTGTCCGAACGGTCACGAGGTGCGGCGCCAGACGGTCGATCAGATGGCGGACCAGGTTGAGAAGCTGCCGAAGGGCACGCGAGTGATGGTGCTCGGTCCAGTGGTCAAGGGGCGCAAGGGCGAGTACCGGTCGCTGATCGACGACGTCCGCAAGTCGGGCTTCGTCCGAGTCCGTGTGGACGGCAGCCTGTACGAGATCGGCGAGCAGATCCCGATGGACAAAAACAAGAAGCACGACGTCGAAGTCGTGGTCGACCGGATCGTGATCGGGCCGGACCAGCGGACGCGGCTGGTCGACTCGCTGGAAACGGCGACCAGGTTGGGCAACGGGTCGGTCATCATCGCGCCGGTCGACGCCGGCGCCGAGATCCCCATGTCGCAGGACTTCATGTGTCCGATCGACGGGATCAGCGTGCCCGAGCCGGAGCCGCGCAACTTCTCGTTCAACAACCCGCATGGCGCCTGCCCGGTGTGCACGGGCCTTGGCTCGCAGCTTGTCGTCGACCCGGACCTGGTCGTGCCCGATCCCTCGCTCTCGCTGCGCGAAGGCGCGATCGCGGCGTGGAGCCGCTCGCAGTTCTTCTATCCCGAGCTGCTGGAGTCGGTCAGCAAGTACTTCGGCATCGACATGGACAAGCCGTGGTCGAAGCTGACGAAGCAACAGCAGACGCTGCTCCTGAACGGGACGGGCGAGAAGAAGATCCGCTTCGGCTACAAGAACCAGTACGGCCATTCGCGGTGGTACGAGGCGCCGTTCGAGGGCGTGGTCGCGAACCTGCAGCGCCGGTACGACGAGACGCAGTCCGAGTACCTGAAGGCGGAGCTCGAGCGCTACATGTCCGACAAACCCTGCCCGGCATGCCAGGGCCGCCGGCTGAAGCCCGACTCGCTGGCGGTGACGGTCGCCGGTCAGAACATCTCCGACGTCACGCGGCTTTCGGTGGACAACGCGATCGCGTTCTTCGACAAGCTCGACCTGAGCGAGCGCGAGCAGCTGATCGCGCGCGGGATCCTGAAAGAGATCCGCGAGCGGCTACAGTTCATGATCGACGTCGGGCTCGACTACCTGACCGTCGAGCGGCCCGCCAACACGCTGAGCGGCGGGGAGTCGCAGCGGATCCGGCTGGCGACCCAGATCGGGTCGAAGCTCATGGGCGTCCTGTACATCCTGGACGAGCCGTCGATCGGCCTCCACCAGCGCGACAACCGGCGGCTGATCAACACCTTGCTGAGCCTGCGCGACCTGGGCAACACGCTGATCGTCGTCGAGCACGACGAGGAGACGATCCGGTCGGCCGACTACATGGTGGACATCGGTCCGGCGGCGGGCGAGCACGGGGGCGAGATCATCGCCGCGGGCCCGGTGGAGAAGGTCTTGCGGGACCCGAACTCGATCACGGCCGCGTACCTGCGCGGCGACCGGATGATCCCCGTGCCGGCGCAACGACGGAAGGGGAGCGGCAAAGCCCTTGTGGTTCGCGGCGCGAAGGCGAACAACCTCAAGGACATCGACGTCGCGATTCCACTTGGATGCTTCGTCGCGGTCTCAGGGGTCAGCGGCTCGGGCAAGTCGTCGCTGATCACGGACATCCTCAGCCGCAAGGTGGCGCAGTTCTTCTACCGCGCCAAGGAGCGGCCGGGCCCGCACCACGCGGTGGAAGGCCTCGAGCACCTCGACAAGGCGATCGACATCGACCAGTCGCCGATCGGGCGCACACCGCGCAGCAACCCGGCCACCTACACGGGGATGTTCACCCACATCCGCGACCTTTTCGCGAGCCTGCCGGAGGCGAAGATGCGCGGCTACAAGCCGGGCCGGTTCAGCTTCAACGTGAAGGGCGGGCGTTGTGAGGCGTGCCAGGGGGACGGGATCATCCAGATCGAGATGCAGTTCCTGCCCGACGTGTATGTGCCGTGCGACGTGTGCCACGGGACGCGCTATTCGCGCGAGGTGCAGGAGGTGAAGTTCCGCGGCCATTCGATCTCCGACGTCCTCGAGATGACGGTCGACGAGGCGCTGGACGTGTTCGAGAACGTGCCGGCGATCAAGACCAAGCTGCGGACGCTGCACGACGTCGGTCTCGGATACATCCGGCTCGGCCAGCCCGCGACGCAGCTCTCGGGCGGAGAGGCGCAGCGCGTCAAGCTGTCATCGGAGCTCTCGCGGCGCGACACGGGACGGACGCTGTACCTCCTCGACGAGCCGACGACCGGCCTGCACTACGCCGACGTCGAGCGACTGCTGGCGGTGCTGCACCGGCTGGTGGACCATGGCAACACCGTGGTCGTGATCGAGCACAACCTCGACGTGCTCAAGACGGCCGACTGGCTGATCGACCTCGGGCCGGAGGGCGGCGAGAAGGGCGGCTACGTGATCGCGGAAGGCACGCCCGAGCAGCTTGCTGCGAACCGCAAGTCGGCGACGGGCGAGTACCTGCGCGTGCCCCTCGCGAGAGCACGATCGCGCAAGAGCACCGCCGCGTCGTCCAACGGCGCCCGCTCACGACGTTCGAAAGTCGCGGTCTAACTCGCGCTGAACGCCGAATCCAGACCGACCTATGGCGCGCTCATGCGCGTTCCGGGTTTCACGCGCCTTTATGTCGGGCTGCTGCTTGGCCGCATGGCGGGCTCGATGCTGTTCGTGGCGCTGGTCCTCTTCGTCCTGCAGCGCTACCACTCTCCGCAGCTCGCGGGCGCCACGGCATTCATGGCGGCGCTGCCGGGCGTCGTCGTGTCGCCTCTGGCCGGCGCAATGCTCGATCGTTACGGCCGCGCCCGGCTCGTCGTCCTCGACTACCTGGTCGCCGCGTTTTCTCTGGGACTCATCGCAGGGTTGTCCACACTCCATCTGCTGCCCGCTCCGGTGCTTCTTCTCATCGTCGCCATCGCGTCGCTGACCAATCCTCTGAGCTGGGCAGGGTCTCGCTCGCTGTTCCCGATCCTGGCGCCGCGGCATCTGTGGGAGCGGGCGAACGGGCTCGACAGCAGCGGGCACGTGATCGCCACGCTGCTCGCGTCACCGCTGGCCGGCACGTTGGTGGGACTGTTCGGGGGGGAGTGGGCGCTGGCGATCTCCGGTGCCGTCTACGTCGGCGCCGCGGCAGTCATGCTCCGCCTGCCGGAGCCACGCACGACCGCCGCCCAGGTCGGGTCCGTCCTCAGCAACGCGTGGCAGGGCTTGATGTACACACTGCGCAACCCGACGCTTCGCGGCCTTGCCCTGACGCTGAGCACGTTCAACATCGGCAACGGCCTGCTCGCCATCGCCGTCCCGGTGCTGGTCCTGGGCCGCCTCCACTCCGGGCCTTCGACGGTCGGCCTGCTGTGGGGAGCAATGGGAGCTGCCGGTCTGGTCTCGGCGCTGATCACGGGGCGTGTCCCGAGCGATGGTCGTGAGCGGCACCTGATCGTCGGCGCGATCGCGATCGGGACCGTCGCCATCGCGATTCTCCCTTTCGCCCACAGCATCGTGCTCGTCGCGGTCGCGCTCGCGTTGTTCGGACTCGCGACCGGCCCGTTCGACATCGGGCTCTTCACGCTGCGTCAGCGGCGGACGGACCCAGCCTGGTTCGGCCGCGCGTTCGCGGTGTCGATGTCGCTCAACTCGGTGGGAAACCCGATCGGATCGGCGATCGCGGGTCCGCTGATCGCCTGGTCCCTCGATGCCGCGCTGTGGGTCGCGGTCGCCGCGACAGCGATCGCCATGATTTTCCCGATCCTCGTCATACCGGGCGAGGGCGGTCTAGCGGGTCAGCACTCCCGAGGCAAACAGGGAGGTGAGACCGCCTAGGGCGCACAGGACGATGCCCGCGATCCCACCAAGCACGCGGCCCTGGCGGATCGCCTGGATCCCGTAGAACAAGCCGATCACCGGGGTCACGCGGAAGTAGAACCCGGTCGCGAACAGCGGCACGACCACCGAGATCAGGCCGAACCCGATCGACCAGGCTGCGCGCCCGCCGACTTGGTAGGAAAGGCTGCTCAGACCGAAGGCACCCGTCGGGACGATCGGCGGGGCCATGTAGCCCGGTGATCCCGGTGGGTAGTACGGCTGAGCGCCCGGCGTGCCCGGGGGAGGTTGGTACTGCGTCGGGGGCTGATACGTGCCGGGCGGAGGTTGGTACGGCGGCGGCGACGGGTACGCGAGCGGCGCCGGCTGGTACCCCGACGGCGGTTGGCTCGGTGGGGGTGGTGGCGGCGGCGGTGGCTTCGGCGCGGTCGGATCAGACACGGCGGCAACATCGTAAGGAGTCGGCCGGCGTTCGCGGTAGTCGATATCGGACGACGATCGACCGGCGGCTTAGTGCTGGCCTATGCCACTCGCGATCAGGGCGACGATCCCGCCGATGACGCTGAGCACGAGCCCGACGATGCCTCCGAGCAGGCGCCCGCGGCGGATCGCCTGGATCCCGTAGAACAGGCCGATGATCGGCAGGACCGGCAGGTAGAAGGTCGTGACGAAAGGCACGACGATCGACACGACGCCGCACCCGATCGACCACAGAGCGGGTCCGGTGAACTGGTAGAGAATGCCCGGCCCGGCGGCGGTCCCGGCGATCGGCGGTGGCATGTAGCCGGGTGAACCGGGGGCGAAGTATGGCTGCCCGGGCGTCGCCGGGTACGTCCCGGGCGGCGGTTGGAATTGGCCGGATGGTGGCGGTTGGTACTGGCGCGGTGGCGGCTCGGGTGGGGGTGGGGGCGGCGGCCTGGGTCCGGACGGATCAGACATCGCGGCTACATCGTAAGGAGTTCCAGCCAAAAACGAGCTCACGGTGCCGACTGCGATGGAGTCTACGGGAGGTTGATCACACCTGCCGCGATGAGGCTGACGAGTCCCGCGATCAGGTTGAGCGCAACTCCTATCCAACCCGCTATCACAGAGCCGCGCGTGATCGCGTTGAAAGCCCGAATCAATCCAAAGATAGGCAGAAGGACGAAGAAGTAGACCTTTCCCGAGAAAAAGAGACCCGTGACGACTGGCAGTGCGATTCCCAACAGCCCGATGCCGATTGATTGGACACCCCGGTACACGCCGATGGCGGATTCGGCGTCGTCGGCGGCCACCGGCAACGCAGGGGGCGGGCCCGGCGGTGGCGGCGGTGGGGGTTGGCGGGGTGGAGTGCGGTCGGACGGATCGGACATCGCGGCCACATCCTAAGGACTCCCAGATGCGCGGCCGGGCTTCCTGATGCGGGGATCTACTTCTAAGGGCGGTCTAGCGCGAGTGTCCGAACATCACGATCCCCAGCACGAAGATGGCGAAGAGCACGACGAGGATGAACAGGACGAGCAGCGCGAAGTGGATGAGGCCGATGATCAAGCCGAGATTCGCCATCCACATCCCTCGCTCGCCGTTCTGCCGGATCTGACCTCGCGCCAGGGCGCCGGTCACGATCGCAACCAGGGCGAGCGTCCCGCCGCCGAAGCCTGGCAGCGGTATGTGGCCGAAGATCGAGAGCAGCGCGGCGGCGAGGCTGATGATGCTCAGCCGGTTGTACTGGCCGCGCTGGACGCGGGCCATGGGTGCCCCGCCGGCGGACGGAGAAGGAAGCTGACTCACGGCATCGAGTCTACGGATTCCTAAAATCGGCCACAGGCATGGCGATATCCCTCGAGGACACGATCAAGCGGCGGCTCCAGGCCGTACCCGAGAGCCCTGGCGTCTACATGTTCCGGGACAACAAGAGCCAGGTGATCTATGTCGGCAAGGCGCTGCGCCTTCGCGACCGCCTGCGCTCGTACTTCACCCCCGGCTACGCGCAGACGGCGCGCGTGGCCGAGCTCATCAGGAAGGCCAACGACTTCGAGTTCGTGACGACCGCGAACGAGGTGGAGGCGCTGGTCCTCGAGAACAACCTGATCAAGAACTACCGGCCGCGATTCAACATCAGGCTGAAGGACGACAAGAACTACCTATACCTCAAGCTGCCGGTGACCGAGGAGTTTCCGCGGGTGCACTACTCGCGCCGCGTGCAGAACGACGGGGCGCTCTACTTCGGTCCCTACACATCGGCGCTCTCGCTGCGTTCGACGGTGAAGTCGATCCGCCAGTTGCTTCCGTTCCGGACATGCTCCGACGAGATCTTCAAGCAGGGCAAGGTCTGTCTCGACTTCCACATCAAGCGCTGCCCCGGGCCATGTGAGAGGCGCATCACCTCCGACGACTACAAGGCGCGGATCAACGAGGTCGCGCTTTTCATGGAGGGGCGCTCCGACATCCTCGTGCGCGAGCTCAAGCAGAGGATGGAGGACGCGGCCAATCGGCTTGATTTCGAGAACGCCGCGCGCTACCGCGACCAGCTCCAGTCGATCGAGCGCATCGCCGACCGGCAGAAGGTCCTGACCCGCGGTCGCGACGACCAGGACATCGTCGCCTATGCGCGCAGTGGCAACGACGTGTACGTCGAGGTGGCGTACGTGAGGCAGGGCAAGATGGTCGGCCACGACGGCCACGCGCTCGACGGTGCCGCCGATGCGACCGAGCCGGAGCTCCTGCGCGGCTTCATGCTCCAGTACTACTCGAGCGCGACGCACGTGCCTCGCGACGTGGTCCTTCCTGGGCCGGTCGACGAGCCGGAGCTGATCACCGGCTGGCTCAGTCAGAAGCGCGGCCGGCCGGTGACGATCGAGGTCCCGCAGCGCGGCCGCAAGCGCGCGCTGGTGACCCAGCTCGCGGAGACGGCGAAGCAGGAGCTCGAGCAGATGCGGATCCAGGCCGACTACGACCGCAGCCGCACCGAGCCGATGCTCGCCGCGCTGGCCGAAGCGCTCGACCTCGAGAGCCCGCCCAGGCGGATCGAGTGTTACGACATCTCCAACATCCAGGGCGACTCCGCGGTCGGCTCGATGGTCGTGTTCGAGGATGGGCGCCCGCGCAACGAGCACTACCGGCACTTCCGGATCAAGTACGTGCCCGGGCCCAACGACTTCGCGATGCTGCAGGAGGTGTTGCGGCGCAGGCTTGAGCGGCTCGAGCAATCGCAGCGGCGCGAAGAGGCGGACATAGTGGGTGACCGGTCGTTCACCAGCCGGCCGGACCTGATCCTCATCGACGGGGGCAAGGGCCAGCTGAGCGCCGCCCTCGAGGTGCTTGAGTCGGCGGGCTACGCGGACATCCCGACATTCGCACTGGCCAAGGAACGAGAGGAGATCTTCGCGCCGGGTCGCGTCGAGCCGATCGTCCAGGAGAGGAACTCGCCGGGCATGTTCCTCGTCCAGCGGATCCGCGACGAGGCGCATCGCTTCGCGATCACGCACCACCGCAAGGTGCGCGCGCGCAAGGCGCTGACCTCGCCGCTCGACTCGGTGGAGGGCATCGGTCCCGCGCGCAAGCGCGCCCTGCTGCGACACTTCGGTTCGGTGCAGGCCATCCGCGAGGCGCCGGTCGACGAGATCGTGAAGCTCGGCATACCGGAACGCCTCGCGATGCGGTTGAAAGAAACCCTATGACGCTGATCGTTGTCGGCGCCGCCGACGAGCAGCGGATGCAGGACGCGATCGGCGCGTTCGAGGCGGCCGGCTTCCGGCGCATCACCGAGCTCGACGGTGTGGGCGATGGCGACTTCGTCTTGGGAGTCAGCGACGGAGGCGCCGAGATGCTCCGCGAGGCCGATCGGCGGGCGATCAAGTACGTGCTGGTCCACGACGGCGAGAGCGACGGCCACGAGGGCGGCTCGTATGAACGGGCGCACCACCGCATCGAGGCCGGCCAGCGCGACGAGCTGGCGCGGCACCTGCGCAGCCGCGAGCGTCCGCTCATCACGTGCCTGGCTTTCGCCTACAAGAACGGAGCACCGGCGGACGCCGCGCTGCTCATCGACGCGCGCTTCCTCGACAACCCGTACTGGGTCCCGGAGCTGAAGCACCTGTCCGGTCGCGACGCCGCGGTCGTCGACTACGTCATGAAGCAGCCGTCGGCCGGCCGCTTGCTCGACGACGTGCAGCGCATCGTGCGCGACCTGCTGCCGCTGTACCGGTCCAAGGGCCGCATGCACCTCGTGGTCGCGTTCGGCTGCACGGGCGGCCAGCACAGGTCTGTCGTCCTGGCGGGCGAGCTCGCCGAGCGGCTGCGGGAGATCGAAGGCGTCGACGTCGACTTCGTCACGCGCGACATCGACTGATGTGACGCGAGCCCTCGTTTTGGGTGGCGCGGGTTTCATCGGGGTCGCCGCCTGCAAGGAGCTCATGCGGCGTGGTGTGGAGACGATCGCCGCGGGCCGCAAGGAGCGCCCGTACGGCACCTTCACGAGCTACGTCGCCTTCGACCGCACCGACGAGGATCAGCTCGCTCGGGCGCTTGCGCAGACGCAGCCTGACGTGCTCCTGGACCTGGCCTGCTACCAGCCGGACGAGGTCAACGCCGTCGCCCGCCAATTCAAGGGCCAGCGCTACGTCTTTGTATCGACGGCCGTGTATCCGGACCTCCATGGCAAGCCCGCGCGTGAGGACGATTTCCAGGCGCTGACCGGCGAGCCGCCGGGCGCGCTGGATTACCGCGACGGCAAGCGCTGGTGCGAGACTGCGCTCACACGCCTCGACGACTTCCCGTGGACGGTCGTGCGGCCGCCCGCGGTCTTCGGCCCGGCCGACTACACCCTGCGCATCGTCGCTTACATCCAGCGGGTCGCCGACGGCGGCCCGGTGTTGGTGCCCGCTGAGACGTACGAGTGGCAGGCCGGCCTGGCCTGGGTCAAGGACATCGGGTTCGCCTGCGCGCTCGCGTGCGACCTCCGCAAGGACGCCGCGCGCAAGGCGTACAACGCGGCCTTCGACAACGTGAGCCTGCGGGCCCTGATCGAGGGCATCGCGCGCGCCCTGGACAGAAAGGCCATGCTGCATCCCGTGCCGTTCGCGGAGCTGCCCGAGGGGGCGAGGCCGTACGGGCCGGATCCCGTCCGTTCGGCCGGCTACGTCATCGAGCGGGCCCGGCGCGAGCTCGGCTTCGAGCCTTCCGCGCTGGAGGACGCTCTCGCCGAGACGCTGGCCTGGTACCGCGTCGCCCATCCGTCCCATCCCGGTTACGCCGATCGCGCCAGGGAGCTGGAGATTGCCGGAGCCGCATGAGCCGGCTCGTACACTCCTTAAGTGGCCCGCCGCGACCGCCCAGACCGCATCTCGGCGCTCGGGGCGTCGATACGTGCGTCAGGGGGCCCGGCCCGTCGTCGTCGCGCATTGCCAATGCGCTCCTCCTAGCGCCACCCCTTCCTTCGTCTCGACGCCCCGACCGGCGACCTAGCGGTCGCCTGCACCGAGCTGCGGCCCGTTCGGCCGCGGCGAGCCACTGATGCGGCGCCTGGCGCCTTACGCCGTCGCCATCGGCGGAACGATCGCGGTGACGGTGGCGATCGGCCTCATCAACTCGTTCGGGTCGGTCTCCGGCATGTCCGCCCTCTACCTGCTGCTCGTGCTGTGGCTGGGCACGCGGTGGGGCAGAGGGCCGGCCGTCGCCGGGAGCGTCGCGGCATTCCTGCTCTACGACTTCTTCTTCGTCCCGCCGGTCGGCACGTTGTCCGTCCGCGGGCCCGCCGAGCTGCTCGAGCTCGTCGTGCTGCTGGCGATCGCCCTCGTGACGAGCCAGCTCGCGGCGTCGCTGCGCCGGGCGCAGTCGGCGGCCGAGGCCATCGCCGGCGACTCGCGCGCGCTTTACGAGCTGGCGACCGCGACGCTGCGCGCCAACGAGGTCTCCGGAGGCCTGGAGATGGTGAGCGAGAGCGCGACAAGGCTCGCGGGCGTTGATCGGTTTGCGGTCGCGGCGATCGTGTCAGGCCAGGCGACCCAGCTTGCGGGCTCGGCCCTGACCACCGACGAGATGAAGCAGGCGCAGTGGGCGTTCGACAACGGGAAGGCGGTTGGCATCGCCGTCAAGGACGGCCATGTCGTGCTGGTGAAGAGCTATGGCGCGAGGGGAAACACCGGCTACCTCCCTCTCGGCAGCGGAGTCGTGGTGCTCAGCTTCGGGTCGACGCAACCCGAAGCGGGCGCCCTGCGGATGCTCGCGGCGCTCATCGGTCTTGCCGACCTGCTCCTCGACCGGCGGCGTGCGGCGCTGGAGGCGGAACGCGCTCGCGAGTTCCAGGCTTCGGACCGGTTGAAGGCGGCGATCCTCTCGAGCCTCTCGCACGAGCTGAAGAGTCCGATCGCCGCGCTGCGCGCAGGGCTGACCGCGCTCACCGCCCCCCAGGCAGGCCTCGCCGACGAGCAGCGCGAGCTGCTCACCGACCTCGATCACCAGGCGACCCGCCTCGACCGCATGGTCGGCGACCTCCTTGCGCTGTCGCGGCTCGAGGCGGGCGTCGAGCTGGACACGGAACCTCACGGATTCGCCGACCTCGTCGGCGCCTCGCTGCATCAGCTCAAGACCCAGCTGGAAGGTCACCACGTCGTGGTGCGCATTCCCGAAGACCTGCCGCCGGTCGAGGGCGACGAGGTGCAGCTTGGCCGCGTCGTCACGAACCTGCTGGAGAACGCGATCGAATGGGCGCCCCGTGACGGCGGCATCGAGGTCGGCGCTGTGGCGCGCGACGGTTTCATCGAGGCATGGGTCGAGAACGACGGGCCGGCCATCGCGCCCGTCGACCTGGACCGGGTCTTCGACACGTTCTGGACGCGCCGGCCCCGCGGCACGGGGCTCGGCCTTGCGATCTCCAAGCGCGTCGTCGAGGCTCACGGCGGAACCATCCGCGCCGAGAACCGTCGCCGCGGCCCCCGGTTCACTTTCACGCTGCCGCTCGCCCGCGTGCCTGTTTAGCAGTGGCCCGACGTATGGGTGGTCGGGTGCTTGTGGTCGACGACGAGGTCGAGATGCAGCGGGCGTTGAAGGCCGGGCTGCGCTACCACGACTTCGACGTCCGCGTGGTGGGGAGCGGGGAGGAGGCGGTGCGCGAGGCCGCGGGGTGGCGCCCCGATGTGATCCTGCTCGACCTCGGCCTGCCGAAGATGGACGGCTTTGCGACGCTGCGCGCGCTGAGGCCGATGACGCGCGCGGCCGTGATCGTGGTGAGCGTGATGCCGGGCGAGAAGGACAAAGTCCGCGCGCTCGACGCCGGCGCCGACGACTACGTGGTGAAGCCGTTCGGTACCGAAGAGCTCGTGGCCAGGATTCGCGCGGTGCTGCGCCGCCAGGCCGACGTGACCTCAGGCGAGCCGGTGATCCGCTCCGGGGATCTCGAGATCGATCTCGCGCGCAGGCATGTTTCGGTGGGCGGGAGGGTCGTGCACCTCACACCTACCGAGTACGAGCTGCTGCGCTATCTGGCGCTGCACGCGGGCAAGCCGGTCAGCCACACGACGCTGCTCCGGCAGGTGTGGGGCGAGTACGCGGTCGGGGACAAGTACAACACGCGCTACGTGGTCGCCCAGATCCGCAAGAAGCTGGGTGACGACCCGGCCAATCCTCGCTACATCGTCAATGAGCCTGGGGTTGGGTATCGGCTAGAGGGTTAGCCCCGGTCCCGCCAGGCCCGCGAGTGCCGGGTTGCGCGGGTTTGCGGCCTTATTCGAGCCCGCCGGTGCCGGCTCCGGCGGGTTTTCCAACTCGCCTACTGCTCTGAGTGGCCTCGGTTCAGCAGGTACGCGGCTATGAAGGCCACCACTATCAGGCCTGGCGACCAGCCCAGGCCTGGGCCGGTCGGGTCGTAGGACGACAGGTCGACGAACAGCGCGAGCCCGCTGATCGCCGCGAAGACCAGCACGATCAGGATGCCCCGGATGTGCCCGTGGCGGGCGAAGAACAGCTCGATCTCCAGCTGCCAGGCCGGGCGGTGGCGTTCGTGGCCGCGCCGCACGGCCGCGACGTGCGCGCTGACGCGCTCGCGCCGGCCCATCCGGTAGCGCGCGCTCCTCGGCAGGCTCTCGAAGGGGATGTGCTCGACGTCGCGTTCGCGAGGCGGCGGCACCTCGAGCGGCTCCCACAGCGGCTCGTGGCGGTACCGCCTGTACAGCACGTACGTGAGCACCCCGAGGCCAAGCCATGCCATGAAGATGAAGGTGGAGTTGGAGATGTTTTGAAAGACGAGCTGGGTGAACACCGTGCCGATGAAGAGCGCACCCACTAGAGAAAGGACGGGGATGCTGTCGCGCCCGAACCGGACGTTCCACGGCATGCGGTAGGGACGGTGCAGCGCCGGCTCGATGAAACGAAGCCGCATCACCGACAGGTGGGCGGAGCAGAACGCGAAGGTCGCGGCGAGCGAATAGACGGCGGCCATCAGGTCGATCTGGGCGCCGTGGACGATGATTCCCGGAAGGACCAGGACCGCTGCGACGATCCCGAACACGACGATCGAGACGTACGGAGTCTTGTACTTCGGGTGGAGCTGCGCGAAGCGCTTGGGCAGCAGGTCGAATCCCGCCAGTGAATAGCTGAGACGCGAGATCCCGATCAGGCCGGCGTTCGTCGCGATGACAAGGATCGTGAAGGCCAGGATGCCGACCCAGATCTCGGCCCAGAAGGCGAGCGGCTGCACGAACTTACTGACGATGCCCGCGACCGGGTCGTCCTTGTAACGGGTCGCCAGGTCGGTCACGAACTGATGCGTGTTCGGGTCGACGTGAACGGGGAACACGCTCATCCCGATCGTCGGGAGAAAGGCCGAGACGAACAGCACCGCGATGATGACCCACCAAGTGGCACGCGGCACGTTGCGGCCGGGGTCCTTCGCCTCCTCCGAAAGGTTGGAGATGGTCTCGATCCCGGTGTACGTCACCATCGCGATCGAGATGCTCGCGAGGAAGCTGCCCCAGGTCGGGGCGATTCCCAGGTGCACGTTCGCGATGACCGTCTTGATGTTGAGCAGGAGGATCAGGCCGAGGATCACGAGCACGAACTGGGTGATCAGGTCGGTGAACGCGAGCGCGAGGTTGAGGGCGCTCGACTCCTGGATCCCGATGATGTTCACGAGGACGAGGAACCCGATCAGGGTGATCGTCGCAACGACGTGCCAGAGGTCGTTGTGCCGCAGCTCGTGAAACAGAGGGCTGTACCTCTCGAAGACTCCGAGGTAGCCGATGGCGAAGTACGCCGAGATCGAGACCGTGGCGGTGTAGTTGAGGAGCTGAACCCAGCCGACGATGAAACCGATCGGCTGGTTGAAAGCGCGGCGGGCGAAGCTCGAGCTGCCGCCGGCGTGGGGCAGGGCCGCCGTGCCCTCGGCGTAGTTCAGAGCGGTCGTGACGAAGATGAAGCCCGCAAGGATCAGCGCGACCGGCGTGAGGCCGAGCGCGAACGCGGCGGTGACGCCGAGCGCGTAATAGATGCTCGAACCGACGTTGCCGTAGCACGCCGCGAACAGGGCCCCCGGACCCAGCGTGCGCGGAAGCTTGGCCGGCCTGCGGACGACGACCCGGAGGTCTCCCGGCCTGCGGCCACGCCGGGCCACCGAATCCATCGGGTTCGAGGTTAATCCAAATCCATACTCGATCCATACGGGTTGGGCCGCGCTCCTAACGGAGACCTCACAACCCGCGTCCTAACTTGGAACCATGCGAAGCGCCGTTTTGCAGCTACCCAGCGCGAGGACGCCCAACGAGCGTCGTCAGGTCCTCCGCGCGGCCAGCCGGCGCCTGCCCGATGAAGTCCCTACTAAGGGAACAAACGCTCAGATCGGGCAGGGTCTCGAGCGCGCGGAGCTCTACCTGGCGGCGGTCGCCTTCATGGACCTGGACGACCGGGAAGCGCAGCGCGCAGTGGCTCGGCTGCGGACGGACCTCGAGAGCCTGCGGCGCTACCTTGACGCGCGGAGAGGCGCAATCCGGACATGACCGAAGACCAACTCCGCACCCGCCGCAGGATCAAGGTCCGCGGCGGGAACCTCGGCGCGTTTCTGTGCTGGGCCGTCGTCTTCGCGGACATCGGCACCTCCGTCTATTACGTGCCCGGGATCCTGTACGGGCACTTCGGCCCCCGCTCGGCGATCTTCGTCCTGATGACGCTGTTCGTCTTCGTCCTGCTCTGCGTCAAGTACGCGGAGGTGACGTGGCGCTATCCCGAGGGAGGCGGCGTCGTCAACGTCTCGTCCCAGGCGCTCCATCCGTTCGCGGGCCTGCTCGGCGGGCTTTTCATCCTGGTCGACTACTACCTCACCGCGGCGATCAGCGCGCTCTCGGGGATGCTCTACCTGGCCATCATCGCGCCGTACCTCTTGCCGTTGGTGATGACGGTGACGGTCGTCGCCCTTGTCGGTCTCGGCATCCTCAACGTGCTGGGCATCAAGGAGAGCGCGCGGACCACGGCAATCTTCGCGACGCTTGCCGCGGCCGGACAGCTCGCCGTCGTCGTGGCGACGGCGATCTACCTGGGTCCGTCGGGAATCGTCGAAAGCCTCCGCGCGGTCACGCAGGGACCGCCGCTGCACCTCGGCCTTGTGATCACGGGCTATGGGGCTGCTTTCCTCGCCTTCTCGGGGCTGGAGAGCATCGCCCAGCTCGCGCCGGCGATGCGCGCTCCGCGGCGCCGGGTCGCCTCCCGGGCGATGCTCGCCGTGGTCGTGACGATGGCCATCACCGCTCCCCTGCTCACCCTGTGGTCGACGACCCTTTTGAACGGCAACGCTGACCCGAACCAATTCATTTCGCTGTTGGGAGCGCATGTCGCCGGCCAGTTCCTCGCCGACTATGTCGCGGTCAGCGGGTCGATCCTGCTGGTCTTCGCGAGCAACACCGCGATCATCGGCGCGTACCACGTCTTCATCGCGCTCGCGCGCATGGGTTTCCTGCCTCGGGTGCTCGAGCGCCGGAATCGCTGGCGCCTGACTCCGCAATGGGCAATCCTGGCGGCGGTCTCGCTGCCGCTCGTCATCGTCATCGGGTCAGGCGGAAACGTCAACTTCCTGGGCGATCTCTACGCGTTCGGCTTGCTGGGCACCTTCGTCCTGACGTGCGTCAGCCTCGACGTCGTCCGCTGGCGCGAGTACCAGACCTGGTCGCCAGGGCGCGTGGCGTTCTACGCGGTCGGAGTGCTGACCACGCTGCTCGTGACGGCGGCATGGCTCATCAACCTGGTGGCCAAGCCGGACGCGACCAAGTTCGGCGGCGGTCTGACTCTCGTGGGCCTGATCATCGGGCTCGCGACCTACCGCTACAGCCGGGGCCACCGGCCCGCCGTGTTCCCGCTGCCGTTCCGGCCGCATCGCGCCGCGGAGTCGATCGCCGCCTTCGGCCATCGTCGCGCCATCGGCGAGGTGCTGGTCATCCTCCCGCACGAGCAGCTTGCCGCTGAGGCCGTAATCGCTGAGGGGGCGCGGGCCGCCGAAGGAAGGGGAGCGGTGTTTCTCTATCGCGGTGACCGGTACCCGAACCAGCACCACGAGCTGCTCGAGGTCAGCGATCCCTGGCTCAGGGATTACAAAGCCCACGATGCGTTCGCGCGGGCGGAGATGATGGCACGCAAATCGGTGCCGCACCGGCGTTTCGTCTACATCCCCGGCAACCTGCCGCGTGAGATGGTGGGCGAGGTCTGGAGGACGATCCACCCGAAGGAGACGGTCGTCACAGTTGAGGACAAGGACATGCTTCCTCCGACCGCCGTCGACCGTGTCCGGCGCCATCACTCCGACGGTGGCACCGTCCTCCACATGTACACGCACAAGGTGACGCCGCTGCCGGCAGGTGCTACGGCTTGATGATCAGGTCCTTCAGCTCGCGAGGGTAGTCGGTCATCACCCGACGGCCGTCCTCCGTGATGACGACCGTGTCCGAGTGCCGGAACCCGCCCAGCTCGGCGAAGTAGACCCCCGGCTCGACCGTGAAAACCATGCCGGGCTCCAGCACCGCGTCGTCGCCACGGTCGAGAAACGGCGCCTCGTGCCCTTCGAGGCCGATCGAGTGACCGACGTGATGTCGCAGGTTGGCGGCCACGCCGAGCTCGTCGGCCAGGCGCACCGTGGCAAGCTCCACCTCGCCCGCTGGGACGCCGGGCGCCATGACCTCGATCGCGCGCGTCTGCAGCGCGAGCATCGCGGCGAATGCTCGCTCTTGCTCGGGGGTCGGGTCGCCGACGATCATCGTCCGTTCGAGCTCGCTGCGGTAGCCGTCGATGTTGGCGCCCGCCCCGGTGACGAGAACGTCCCCGGGCTGGATGCCGTGGCCCTTGACAAAGCCGTGTGGCATCGCGGTCGAACGGCCCGCGACGAACATGCACGTCAGGCCGGTCTCGTCCAGCCCGCGCGGCCGCCAGCCGGGCATCTCGCGCACCATCTCGAAGAGAGACTCGTTGGCCGCCGGCATGTAGCACTCCATCTCGGTCTTGCCGGTGGTGATGGCGCCCTGCATGCGGTGATGCGCCCTGACCGACCAGTCGCAGCTGAGCTGGATGCAGTCGAGCTCGGCGGCCGACTTCACGCGGCGCAGCGCCTCGATGATCAGCTCGCCGTCGACCGGTGCCATACCCGTCAGGTCGCCCAGACGCGGGCCGCGATAGCCCCAGTACGGCACGTAGCCGTCATGGTCGGCGCCGATGCGCTGCGGTCGGGCGCTCATCTCGGTGAGGATCGCGGCCACCGACTCCATGGGGTGTTCGGCGCCCGGGTATTCGAAGTAGATGCGGACCTGGTCGACCGCCGTGGCCGACTCCGCGTGCTCCTTCTCGACCGCGGGCACGACGAGGGCCGCCTGGCCGCTCGAGCCGATGACGAGCACGATGGGGCGCTCGGTCGGGATGTGGTGGAAGCCGGTCAGGTACGCGACGCGGGCGGGATAGAAGACGCAGAGGGCGTCCAGCCCGGCGGCCTGCATCCCCGCGGCCACCGCTTCCCGGCGAAGCGCGTATTCAGCCATGGGGACGTGGGGAATTGACTTCCCCACCGGTGGGGAAGTCGGCGGCGAAGCCGCCGAATGGGGGCGAGCCCTTTTGGAAGGTCGCTTAATAGGCGGCAAGGCGCCTCATCGCGGCCGCGATCTTCTGCGGGCTCGGCATGAAGAACTCCTCCTGCGGGGTGTTGAACGGCATCGCGGGGATGTCCGGCGCCGCCACTCGCATGACCGGCCCGTCCAGGCTTTCGAAGGCGTGCTCGGAGATGATCGCGGCGACCTCGGCGCCGAACCCCCCAGTCAGGTTGTCCTCGTGCACCACCAGCGCCTTGCCGGTCTTGCGGACCGAGGCGAGGATGGTGTCGCGATCGAGCGGCGCCAGGGTGCGCAGGTCCACCACCTCCACGCTGACTCCCTCGCCGGCGAGCATCTCGGCCGCCTCCAGGCAGTAGTGCGTCATCAGCCCCCAGGCGAAGCAGCTCAGGTTCGCGCCTTCGCGCCGGATGGCGGCGGGACCGATGGGCACGAGGTGGTCGCCGTCGGGCACCTCCTCGGTGACCAGGCGATACACCTTCTTGTGCTCGAGGAACAGCACCGGGTCCGGGTCGCGCACCGCCGACTTGAGCAGGCCGTGGGCGTCCCATGGCGTGCTCGGCACGACGACCTTCACACCGGGCACGTGGGCGTAGAAGGCTTCGATCGACTGGGAGTGGTAGAGGCCGCCGTGCACGCCTCCGCCGAAGGGCGCCCGGATCACGATCGGAACCGACCAGTCGCCGTTCGAGCGGTAGCGGGTCCTCGCCGCCTCGCTGACTATCTGGTCGAACGCCGGGTGGATGAAGTCGGCGAACTGGATCTCCGCGATCGGGATGAGCCCGTTGAGAGCGGCGCCGATCGCCACGCCGACGATGGCGGACTCGGCCAGCGGCGTATCCAGGACGCGGGCTTCGCCGAAGCGCGCGTACAGGCCGTCCGTGGCGCCGAAGACGCCGCCCTTGCGCCCCACGTCCTCGCCCAGGACGAGGACCCGCTCGTCGCGCTCCATCTCCTCGGTCATCGCCGCGCGGACCGCCTCGATCATGCGCATCTCAGGCATGTCAAAAAGAATTGTGGCGCGGTCAACAGTTATGTGCGCTGGACGGCAACGGTTCGGCGGTAGACTGCAAATGGAAGAGGGGGGAAGGTTAATAACCTTCCTGGAGGTACGCGATTTCGTTCTCGGCGGAGGTCAAGAACGAGATGGCTGGGCTTCTACCGGCACGGCCCTGCTGTCAGCTGAGCGAGCTGCTCGGCATCTACTTCGGCTCGCGTGGTCGCCTTCTCAGCAGCCACACCGGCCGTTCCGCTTATTTCTCCCTGCTCCGCAACGCGGTGGCGCGCAAGGTCGTGCGGCTCGGCCGCGCCGTCGGGCGGACGGACGCCAAGTACCACGCGGTCAAGACCCGCAAGCGGATGTTGTTCTTCATCGAGCTAGGGCTGCCCCCCGAGCTCGTGCCCGCGTTCACCCAGCCTCCCGTGCAAGCCCTGCCGGACGCCGCGTGCGACCGCAAGGCGATGCTCCGCGGCCTGTTCCTGGGCTGTGGATCGGTGAACGCGCCGAACACGCGCTACCACCTGGAGCTCGTCGCGCCGACCGCCTCGTGGGCGTCGGCGATCGCGCGCATGGCGGAAAGCCAGGGCGTCAAGGTCGGCGTCACGGAGCGAGCCGGCCAGCAGGTCGTCTACATCAAGGACGGCGACGGCATCGCGCGCCTGCTGTCCGCGATGGGCGCCAGCCGCGCCGTGATGGAGTTCGAGAACGTGCGCGTCATCCGCGAGGTGAGCGGCGAGGTCAACCGCCGCCTCAACTTCGAGACCGCCAACATCGGCAAGACCATCGGCTCGGGTCTTCGCCAGGCTGCGGCCATCGACCGCCTGGAGGCGGATGGCAAGCTCGACCGCCTGCCTCCGGCGCTGCGCGAGATGGCGAAGTGGCGCGCGGCCAACCCGGAGCTCAACCTCGGCGAGCTCGCCTCCCGCATGAAGCTCTCCAAGTCCGCGGTCAATCACCGCCTGCGGCGCTTGCAAGCCCTCGCCCGCACGAATGGGGACTTCCGGCCCTCCGATGGCGCCCGCCGCTCCGCCTAACAACTTGATGGAGCCAGCGTCGCCTTGGCGGCCGGGTTTATCCCGGCCGCGACCTGTCTCTTCGGCCACCCAATCGTTGCCACGAGTGACAACTTAATAAAGTCCGAACCGTATACCGGAAAG
>WNFB01001346.1_pt1 | contig 24112 bp, 30 predicted proteins | sample 5400501 | NCBI WGS metagenome assembly WNFB01 (sample SAMN13153341, study PRJNA577476) | soil metagenome | isolation source: 200 cm saprolite under Douglas fir tree site 2 hole 1 | place: USA:California | collected 2015-04-18 | reverse complement strand
CCGACGTCAACGTAAACGTCCCGAACCGGAGGGCGCCGCACGCCTGGAGCGCGGCCACGAAGGCGGCCCGGTCGATCTCACCACGGCTCATGCTTCTTGCCGATCCGGTACCCGAGGAGGTTCACGGCCCGATGCAGGGCGGGCGTAATAACGATGATGGCGACGAGTCCGAGCAGCGCTTCCCCGGAGAAGAACCGCGGGACGGACCACGTCGGGACCGCGAGGCTCAGCAGGAGCCCGCCGACGACGAAATCGTACTGGTCGAGGCCGGGGGCTTTCGCGCCCCGCGGCTTATGCATCCGGCGCTTGAGGAAGGCGCCGCCCAAGTCCCCGAGGAGCGCGCCGAAGGCGAGGACCGCGGACGCCGAAAACGCCGTCCCGGCGTCGCCGAATGACCACGACGAGGTCGGCGCGAAGGCCAAGAACGGAAGGGTCAGGAGCAGCCCGAGGACCGCGCCTGCCAGCGTGCCGCCGACGAGCCCGCGCCACGTCTTCCCGTCGCCGAAGAGCCTCTCGCCATCGCGAAACGTCCGGCCGAAGTCGATGGGCGCGCCGCCGCCAAAGACGACCGCCATCGGGTTCGCGACGTAGGCGGGGAGGAAGAACCAGAGGGCCTGCGAGATCGCCACGAGGTCCATCGCGGCCGCGTACGTCCGTTCCCCGGATATAGCTAACCCCATCGCGCGTGTTGGACACAGTGCAGCGGACCTACCTCTGTTTAGAGGTAGAAGGGATTGACGGAGGGATCCCCCCAGACGGCCTAGATCGAACGCTCGAGTCGGGCAATCTTCGACGCGACATCCATCTGGATTCTGCGGTAATACGCCAGCTGCTTCCTCGCGGCGTCCCGTCGCGATGCCGAATCCCGGGCCGGACCGACATAGTCTTCTCGGCGCCGGCTCCGACCGCCTTCCCGTTCGTAGTGCCAGAAGTACAGGTATTCGTTCCCGTCGATCCGATGCACGCGGAGACCGCAGCCGACCCGCATGAGAATCCCTTGCTCCTACCTCTGTTTAGAGGTAGGTTTGTACGGCCCCAAGAACCTTCCGATGGGGTGCGGGAATCGGGCTCCCGGCGCCGCCGCTTTCAAGGATGATAATCTCCCCACCACCCCTTTTATAGCGCGACTCGGCTCGTTGTCGGTCTCCATGGATCGCTTGAAGACATACGTCGAAGGATTCGACGAGGCCTTGGGCGGCGGGATCCCGCGCGGCTCCCTCGTCCTCGTCGCCGGCACGCCGGGGACGATGAAGACGGCGCTGACTTTCTCGATCCTCTACGAGAACGTGAAGGCGGGTTCGAAGGCCCTCTACATCACGCTCGAGGAGAGCCAGGAGGACCTCCGCGCCGCGATGATGGACCTCGGCATGGCCGGGCTCGACGACATGGAGCTGTACATCCTCGACGTCGGGCGGATCCGGCTCGAACACAAGGACGAGGAGCTGTCGAAAAACTGGCTCGACGTGTTGCAGAAGTACATCGACCAGCGGGTGCGGATGAACAAGTTCGATCTCGTCGCGCTCGACGGCCTCGCCGCGTTGTACAGCCTCAGCCACCTCAGCAACCCGCGCCGGGAGCTGTTCCACTTCTTCGCCTTCCTGAGGTCGCTCGACGCCACGTGCTTCCTGATCTCCGAACGGCCATCGGGGAACGATGGCAAGCTGTCCGCCTTCGACGAGGAGTTCCTGGCGGACGGGATCCTGTTCCTGCGCCACTTCGAGAAAGGCGATACCGACTTCGAGCTCCGGGTGCGGTGCGTGAAGATGCGACGCGCGAGGCACGAGCAGGGGTATTACGCGCTGACCCGCAACGACGGCCGGTTCCGGATCACGCGGGCGACCTCAGAGTGACGTCTTCTGGAGGAGCTTGAGGAGCGCCTCCGCGTACTTGCCGGCGAGCTTGTCGTTGCCGAAGGTCTTCGTCGCCGCGGCCCGGTTCTCCTCGATCGCCTCGACCGTCTTCACGAGGACCTGCACGACGTCCTTCCCGGGCGCACGCCGGAACAGGGCGGCGATCGACGCGTCCTCGCCCGTCATCACGACGAGCCGGCCGACGGGCAGGTGCATCACGTACGTGCCTTTCGTCCGGCGTCCGGATTCGCGGCGGATCATCTCGGCGACTTCCGGCTGGTCCAGGTACGCCGTCTCGCCGGCTTTCGCGAGGACCTCCCGGCCTTTCTTCAGGATGACGAGGGCGAGCGCGTTCGACTCCTTGTGGCCCGCCGCGAGCTCGGACCAGAACGCGGCCTGGAGGGAGAGCGCCCGGAGCCGGCGCCGGAGGGCGACCATCGCCTCCCGGTCCTGGGAGCGGGCGAGCTCCCGGAGGGTCGCCTCCACCTCTTTCGCCTCCTTCGGGTGGAGGAGGTGCCGAAAGGTCTGGAACTCCTGGCCCAGCGCATCGAGTTCCGACGAGGCGCGGGGCCGCGCCGGGAGCGGCGCGGGCATTTCGGACGGCGGGTCACTCGGGGACAGATCCGGGACCTCCTGCTCGATCAGGTCGACGGCCTCGGCCAAGTTCTTGTCGGGGTGGCGTAACATCGCCTCCATGACGATCTTGCCGTAGCCCAGGAGCTCCCAGCGGAGCAGCTTGAGGGCCGCCTCGTCCCGCTTGGCCATCCCTTCGCGGGGCGCAAGGGGTCGCGGCTACAAAAGCGTTCCCGCGCAATTGAGCGTGACGGCCGACTTCTTGTCACCGGTGAATATCTCCCTCGATAACGAGGACGCCATCACTTTATAACGAGGACTTCGTCGTCCGGGTGAATGGACGTCGAGGTCCCCCTTCTCCAGACGTACGTCGATGGGCTCGACCGCGCCCTCGGCGGCGGCATCCCGCGAGGGAGCACGGTCCTCGTCGCCGGCACGCCGGGGACGATGAAGACCTCCCTCATCCTCTGGGTGATGCACGAGAACGCCCGCGCGAACGGCGTCAAGTCACTGTACGTGAGCCTCGAGCAGGACATGGACAGCCTGAAAGCCGGCGCTGCGCGGATGGGGATGAAGAACCTCCACGAGTCGAGCGTCTACATCTTGGACATGGGGCAGCTCCGCCGCGGCCTGCACCGGGCGGAGGCGTCGAAGGACTGGTTCATGATCCTGTTCGAGATCATCAAGGAGGCCGTCAGCGCGAGCGGCTACAATGTACTGGCGCTTGACAGCCTCGAGGCGTTGTACGCGCTCTCGGAGATCAAGGCGCCCCGACGCGAGATGTTCCACTTCCTCTCCTCGATCCAGGTCGAGGTCGGGGAGACGGATGTCCAGCTCCGCCTGCGCTGCATCAAGATGCGCTGGATGAACCACGACCACAACGCGCTCGCGTTGAACCACGACGGCCAGAAGTTCTTCGTCACGCACGTGATCTCGAAAAAGAAATGAAGGGCGGTGGGCGGGACCCACCGCATCCGTCGTTCGGTCGCTTCACATCGGCGGGGACGCGCCGCCGGGCGGGGTCATGGTCGGCATCCCGGGCGGCATTCCCGGCGGGACCGATGGCGCTGGGATTTCCCCCCGGTTCACCCGGGACCACGCGAGGTACGTGGCGGCGGCGAACAGGAGCGAGGGAATCACCGAGAGGATGCCGAGCGCCGTGATTTGACTCTGGGCGGCGACGAACGGCGCGGGGTCGTACGTCCCACCCGAGCTGGATTGGGCGATCGCGTTCGTTATGATCGGGCTCAGGATCGCCCACACGGCTATGGCAATGGCTATGTTGGCCGCGTACCCGGCCCACAGGAGAATCTTGCCGGTCTTCTCCTGCAAGGCGTACGTGAACAAGACGGAGGCAATGCCGCCGATCGCGGCGACGACAATCAACCCAAGCAAGAGATTTCTGAGCGCGTTCGCGACCTGAGCCGCGAACGTGGCCGGGTCGGGATTCCCCACCGGGACCACGGAAACGAATAGTGCAACCGCGAGGACGACGCCGCTGATGATGGCAACGAAGAAAACAACAATTGCGAGGACGACATTTCGCGAGTGGCCGGCGCCAAAGGCCTTCCGTCCTAGGATCACGAAGATCGCTCCGATCAGCAAGAGGAGCGATCCGAGAAGGCCGATGAACGGGACCCACGAAAGGAGCCCCCCAATCAGCAAGAGCAGAAGGCCTGTCTTCGTTCGGTTAATCTGCTTCTGCCGTTCCGCCTCCCACGGCGACGCGCCGTACCCGTACCCCGGATACGCGGGATAGGCCGGGGGCGGTGTCAGGGTTCCCCCCGCCGGGGGCATCCCGCCCGCCATCGCGGCCGGACTCCCGCAGTTCGCGCAGAAGGTCCAGCCGGCCTGATTCATGAAGCCACACTTCGGACAGATATTCGAGGCTGCCAGTTTTGACCCCTCCTTTCGCGGGGATGGGCCGCACCGCCGAAAAGGCTTTCGGACGGGAGGGAGGATTTTTCAACCGGGAACGGCCTAGCCGACCCGTGGTCGCGCCCGGGTCGATCGACCGATGGATGTCGTTCGAACTCGGACGGCTCAACGCGGGCCTCGTCGTCGAGAAGAAGAGCCTGGCCCGGCTGCTCGCAGAGCCGGACCCTGCGTGCCGCACGCGGGAAGGGGACGCCCATCCGTTCGACCGGGCCGCGCTCGAGCGGCTCGCGTCCGTCCTCAGCCGGGACGAAACGGAGAAGCTCCGGTTGCCCCTCACCTTGATCGTCTCGGGCGATTCGGAGGACAGCGCCTACCTGACGGACGAGCTGGGGGCGAAGGCGTTGCGGGCGATCGAGAAGTTCGACCGGGCGTTCCCCTTCCGGGACGGGCGGATGGCCCTCCCTCACTCGTTGGCCATCGACCTCGTGCGCCGCCACGGCGGCGCGCTCCAGCTCGCCTTCGCCTGACGGCTACTTCGGCGGCTCCGCCTTCTCCTTGCGGGAGGCCCAGAAATCTTCCGGGACGTCGTCGTACACGGATCCCATCTTCTCCGCCTCTTCCTTTGCCTTCTGGGCGACGACGAGCTCGTGGATCCGCTCCTTTCGGAACATCCAGTAGTGGATCCGCCACTCCCGGCCGTCATAGAGGGTCGTCTCCTCCCGCTCCGTCGTCAGGATGCCGGAGTCTTCGAGCATGTAGAACGCGTCCCGGTCCTCCGGTTCGAGGACGTTGTCGATGATCCGCTCGGAATAGCCGAAGAAATTGAGGACGTGCTGGGCCATCGCGCGGGCCTCTTCCTCCTTCATCCCGGTCCGGTCGATCGAGTTCTTAATCGCCCGGGTGAGGTCGTCCACCGTCAGCGTCCCGGCCGGTCCCCGATCGGACTTCGTCTTCACGGCCATGGGTCGCCTCGGGCGGCTCCTATGGGGAGTCGGGCCTATTTAAGAGTTCTGCGCCGCCCGCTTTCGTTTGATTCTCAACACGATCCGAGGTCAGCTCCACGTTTCTCAGACCTGATAGCGGATTCCGCCGACGTCCGTCATCGGCAAAAGGTTATCGCGCGCGGCCCACATGTCCCTACGGGATGGCGCAGGGTGTGGACGTGGAGTGGGTTCGAACCGCTAAGCCCGGGGAGCCGTCGAGGCCCCCGGAGGAACTCGAAGCGGAGCTGCGGGAACTGCGGGATGAGGTCCGCCGGCTGAGGGAGCAGGTGGCTGCGTTGGCCGCCACATCCCCTCGACCGATGCCCGAGGACGAACGCATCCCGACGTACGTCGCGCGACTCGATGCGTCCCTCGAGGGCGGCGTCCCGAAGGCCGGCGTCATCGCGATCACGGGCCCCGGCGGATCGATGAAGACATCGCTGGCCCTGTACATCCTGATCAAGAACCGCGCGGCGGGGCGTCGCGGCGTCTACGTCACCGTGGAAGAGAGCCGCGAGTCGATCCTTCGGACGATGCGGCACCATGGCCTCGGGACGGACGGCGAGTTCCTCGTCGACATCGCGCGGCTCCGCGTCGAGCACGAGGGCGCGGAGGAGATCCGCGACTGGCTCCGCGTCCTGCGGGACTTCCTCGTCCGGCGGAATCAGCGGGAGCGGATCGATCTCGTCGTCATTGACACGATGGACGTCCTCGTGTCGATGGCGCACCTCCAGGATGTGCGGAACGAGCTGTTCCATTTCTTCCACTTCTTGCGGTCGATGGGCGTGACGACGTACGTCATCGCGAACGTGGACCCGTCGCGGGGCGGCGTCGCGAACGACGTCACGTTCCTCGCGGACGGCGTGTTCGAGCTGCGGTTCAGCGGCGCGGGCGAAGGAAAGGTCCAGCTGCTCTTTCGCTGTGCGAAGATGCGACACACGAACCACTCGCGGGACTACTTCGTGCTCACGTACGACAAAGGCTTCGCCGCGAGACCGTACGAGGCGCCCCGGCCGTCCCGATGGCGCGGGCGCTAGCGTGACTCAGAACGCGCCCTTGATTTTCGCCCGGTCGATCTTGATGCCCGCGGGCGTCGCCATGAGGATGTTCTTGCCCACCACGGCCACGTCACCGCCGCAATCCCGGACCGCGCTCTTCAGTTCCGCCGTGATCCGCTTGAGCGCGAGGTCGTCGCTCGCGAGGCTCGTGTAGTCGATCATCAGGATGTTCCCGTTGTACACATGGGTCGTCAGGTCCGCGATGTCCTCGTAGCGGTAGACTTCCGCGACCTTAACCAGGTGTTCGACGGGCTCACCCAGCACCCCGGCCTCGCCCTCGAAGTTCAGCTCGCCCAAGTCGATGTACGTGTCCGCCTCGGCGCCTTCGGCCAGGCGTCGGAACGGCTTTTTGATGAAGGCCATGCCACATCCCTTCTGCGCCGCCCCATAGCCAACACCACGAATTTAAAGGTATCGCGGTCAACGGAACGGAGTTGGCAAACGACCCGATAATTATCCATATCACCATAAGATAGCCGTGAGCCGTCGTACCACGGACCGTGCTCCGGTCATAATCTTTAAGAAGGAAAGGCCTTTGTCGCTCCGCGCCCATGGTCTACGATGTCATCATCGTCGGAGGAGGCCCGGCGGGCCTGACGGCCGGCGTGTACGCCCGCACCCGGAAGCTTTCCACGCTAATCTTGGAGGCCCAGGCCACGGGCGGCCAGCTCGAGTGGCTCTATCCCACGAAGTCCGTGTACGATTATCCAAGTTACATCGCAATCGAGGGCGGCGAACTCGCGGAGCTCTTCGTCCTCCATTCGCGGGAGAGCGGCGCGGAGCTGCGGTCCGAGGAGGTCGTGGACATCCAACGACAGGCCGCGGGCTTCAAGGTTCGGACCCACGGGGACACCGTGCACGAGGGTCGCGCGATCATCCTTGCCATGGGGATGGGGCTCTTTGAGCCGAAACGCCTCGACGTGCCCGGTGAAGCGGAGTTCGAAGGCAAAGGCGTGGACTACCGGGTGCAGGACCGCCGCGACTTCAAGGATAAACGAGTCGTGGTCGTGGGCGGAGGGGACAGCGCCCTCGAGATCGCCCTGGAGATCGTCGCGGTGGCGAAGAAAGTGATCCTCGTCCATCGCCGAGGGGAGTTCCGCGCGATGGAGAAGAGCGTGGAGGCGGTCATGAAAAACCCGATCCAGGTGCTCTTCAACTCGGAAGTCACGAGCCTCGAGGGAGACCGGAAGCTCGAGCGCGCGGTGGTCTACGACAACCGGACGTTGAAGAAGACGGTCATCGATGTCGACGCGGTCATCGTGAACATCGGCTTCGAGCCGAAGAGTACCCCGCTGCCAAAGTGGGGGATCGAGCTCGAAGGGGAGCGTCTGATCCGAGTCAAGGCGGATATGTCCACGTCGGTCCGCGGGATCTATGCGTGCGGTGACATGGTGTCGTATCCCGGGAAAGACAAGCGGATCGTGACGGGCTGCGGCGAAGCGGTGACCGCGGTCATGTCCGTATACAAGTACCTCAAACAGCCGTACTGGGCGTGAGGGCCCGAAGGAGCGGCGGTAGCGCGTCCGGCGTTTCGATCAAGTAGTCGACGCCGGCGGCTTCGAGGCGCGCTCGCGTGCCGTACCCCCAGGTGACGCCGATCGACCGGGCACCCGCGGCTTTGCCCGCCTGGACGTCCGCCTCCGTGTCGCCGACGACCGCACACTCCCCCGGCGGAACGCCAAGCGTGGCGGCGGCCCAGAGGACCGGATCCGGAGCGGGCTTTTTGTGCGGCACGGAGTCGCCGCCTACGACGAGTGCGAAGGACGGCAGGAGGCCCGTCACCCGGAGCGCCTCCACGGCGGTGTCGTGACGCTTGTTCGTCACGACCGCGAGCTTCCACGCCCGAAGGTCGGCGAGCGCCTCCCGGATTCGGGGATAGGCGCGCATCCCCTCCCGGACGGACTCCGCCTCGACCCGTTGAAACTCCCGAATGGCCCGCACGAGCTCGTCCCCGACCAGGCCGCACCGCTCCGCGTAGATCGTCTCGATTGGGGTGCCGATCCATTGCGCCGCTTCGGAGCCTGACATCGAGGTCTTCCGGATCGCCGCGAGGCCCGCGTCGAACGCCGCGACCCAGGCATCCCGCGTATCCAGGAGGGTGCCGTCGACATCGAACAGGACCGCACGGAGCCGGGCCACGTCAGGGCTCCTCCTCCCCGAGCCGCCAGATCTCGTCGCCGACGTGGTGGATCGTCTCGATCGCCTTGCCCTTCTCCTCGCGGGCCATCGTCGGGCCGTCCATGATCGCGCGGCCCACCGCGAGCGGACGGCCGTTCTTCTCGTCCCGGATCCAGACGACGTCGGCTGCGCGAATCCCGGGATCCGCATCCACGATTCCTGGCGCCATGACGTCGGCTCCGTTGTAGATGAAGCGGACCGCCCCCATGTCGACGGTCACGGCCCGCTTCGTCGCCGGGAACGCGAGGAGCCCGCGGATCGTCGGGATGACGTCTCCGTTCAGGAACAGTGCGATCGCCTCGTTCTCCCGCAGCAAGAGCCGATGCGGTCCGGCCTCCGCTTCGTCGAGCAACTCCTCGTCCGCGGGAACCGCCATGCCGAACTCGTCGGCGAGACGCCGGAGGAACTCGGATGCCTCTTTCCGTCGGAGGCGCGCGCGCCGGCGGACCTTCAATGCCATTTCGACTCCCGCAAGCCGGCGGGGGGAGATAACCCTTCTTTGCGGGCCCCGACATTTATTCATCGGACAACATGGAAATCAGCTCGGCGCGGTGCGTTCGGAGCGCAAGTCGAGCGCCCGCGGGAAGCCCGGATCGAGGCGGAGCGCCTGATCGAGCATCTTCCGGGCGCGGCCCTCCTGGCCGAGGGCCCTCCATGCACGCGCCGCGTCGCACCACGCCTCCGGGTCCGCCGGATTCAGCCCGAGGGCCGCGTCAAACGCCGCGAGCGCCTCCTTCGGGCGATCGAGGCGTAGGAGGAGCCCCCCTTTGCGTCGATAGACGACATCCCGGCCTTCCGCCGAGATGCGGAGTGCCGCATCGTAGTCCGAGAGGGCGTCCTCCGCCCGACCTAGGTCTTCGTGCAGATCCCCGCGAAGCAAGCTGGCCTCGGTGTCCGACGACTCCATCCCGTCGAGGATCGTCATCGCATCGGAGGCCCGGCCGAGGCGCCGCAACGTGCGCGCGAGTTCGAGGCGGCCCTCCGCGGCGCCGAGTTCGACGGCCTTCCGGAACGCGGTTTCGGCTTCGGCGTCGCGGCCGAGGGCCGACGACGCGCGACCCGCCGCGAGCCAACCGCGCGAATCGGATGGATGGCGGGAACAGGCGTTTTCCGCGGGCGCGAGAGCGTCCGCGGCCCGGCCGACCCGGAGCAGGAGGGCCGAGAGACGGACGAGGGCGTCGGCCCCATGGGTTCTCGACGCCGCGCCGGCGTAGGCGTCGATCGCTTCATCGACGCGCTCGAGATCCTCGAGGAGGATCGCTTGGTTGTAGCGAAGCTCGGCATTCTCCGGCTCGAGTTCCAGGGAGGCGCGGAAGCACTGGAGCGCCTCCTCGTAGCACCGTTCGGCCTCGAAGGCGTTCCCCATTTCTTCGAGGATCCGGCCACGAAACACCCACGCCTCGTCGAACGCCCCGTTCAAGATCAGCGCGTTGTTCAACGCATCCCGAGCCTCCTCGAGCCGTCCGAGGTGGTGGAGCGCTGCCGCCTTCGCCATCCACGCGTGGTCGTAGTTCGGGTTGAGCTCGAGACTCTGGCTGATCAGCTCAAGTCCTTCCTCGTGACGGCCGAGCGAATCGAGCGCGTGGCCTTTCGCGTACAGCGCGTAGTCGAAGTCCGGTTTGATCTCGAGGCTCTGGTCGTGATACTTCAGGGACGCCGCGTGTCGGCCCATCTTGTTGAGCGCGTTGCCGATGTTGTTCCACGCGATCTCGTATTGCGGGTTCACCTCGAGCGCCCGCTCGAAGTACGGGATCGAATGCTCGTACCGCCCCAGGTTGTACAGGGCGTTGCCGAGGTTGTTCCAGAGGACCTCATCCCGCTGGTCCAGCTCGATCGCCTTCTCGTATGCGGTGACGGCGTCGTCGAGCCGATTGATCCCGTGGAACGTGTACCCCTTGTTGTACCACGCCTGCTTGTACGCCGGGTTGATGGCAAGCGCCCGTTCGTAGCAGGTGAGCGCCTCCTCGTGAATCCCGAGCATGAAGAACGTGAAGCCTTTGTTGTTCCAGGCCTCCTCGTTCCTCGGATCGATGGCAATTGCGCGGTCGTACGCCTCGACCGCCTCCTCGTACCGTTCGAGGGCGTACAGCGCGTCACCGAGGCCCGTCCACGCGTCTCCGTCGTTCACATCGGCCGACGTCGCGGCCTTGTACGCATCGACGGCCGCTTCGAACTTGTTCAACTCCTCGAGGAGCTGACCCTTCCGGGTCCATGCGACCGCGTTCGCGGAGTCGGCGCGCACGAGAGATTCGTACCCTTGCCAAGCCGCCTTTCCTCGCCCCATGCGCGCGAGGACGAGCGCCTTGTCGTATAGGGCGTCCGCGTAGTCCGGCTTGATCGCAAGCGCGCGGTCGTATGCGACGACGGCCTCCTCGAACTGGTCGAGCTGCGCGAACGCGTTCCCGAGGTTGTACGCGGCGATCTCGTACGTCGGGCTGCGCTGCATCGCGTGGGTGTACGCGTCGATCGCGTCCTCATGCCGGCCGAGCCCGTCGAGCGCCACGCCGCGGTTGTTCCACATGACGTGGTCCTCGTATCCGAACGCGGCGGCGCGGTCGTAGCACGCGAGAGCCTCCGGGAACTCCCCCGCGTCGCAGTGGCCGTTCCCGCGGAGGAACTCCGCCTCGCCGCGGGCCAGATCCTCCGATGCCGGGACCGCCGCGAGGTCGAGGGCTAGGGGAAGGACCATCGCGCGCGCCCCAGGGTCGGGGCCGGTTTAAAGGTTCGCCGGTGGGGCTCATGCATGAGAGCGTCCGCGAACCGGGTCGGCGCTTTTAAGTAGCGAATGGACCTTGGTCCGCGCTCAGGGAGACGCATTGTCGACGATGGACGTGGAGTCCTTCTCGAAGACGAAAGCGATGGAGCTGCCGCGGAACGTCGTCGTGGGCCATGATGCGCTCCACGCCGTTGGCGAAGTCTGTCAGTCCCTGAAGCTCGGGAAACGCGCGCTCCTCGTCGCGGACGAGACGACGATGAAGATCGCCGGGACGATCGTCGAGAAAGAACTCCTGGCCCGGAAGATCAAGGCGTCGGTATTCCTGATCCCCGACGCGACATGGGACGAGGTCCGCGAGGGCGAGGAGAGGATCCGGAAAGGAAATCTCGATTTCGCGCTCGGGGTCGGCGGGGGCCGCTCCATCGACGTCGCGAAGTGCGCGTCCTTCAACGCGGGCGTGCCGTTCGTCAGCGTGCCGACGGCCGCGAGCCACGACGGCGTCGTGTCCTCGCGCGCGTCGATCGAAAAGGGCGGCGAGAAGGTGAGCCTCGCGGCCCAGACGCCGATTGCGGTCATCATGGACACCGGGGTCATCGCGGAGTCCCCGTTCCGCCTGCTCGCGTCCGGATGCGGGGACATCATCTCGAACCTCGCCGCGGTCAAGGATTGGGCGCTCGCGCGGAACCTCCGGAACGAGTACTATTCCTCCTATGCAGCCGCGCTGAGCGAGCTCGCCGCACACCTCGTGATCGAGAACGCCTCGACGATCAAGCCGCGCCTCGAGGAGAGCGCGTGGTTTGTGTGCAAGGCGCTCGTCTCGAGCGGCGTCGCGATGTCCATCGCGGGATCGTCGCGGCCTGCGTCCGGAAGCGAACACAAGTTCTCCCATGCACTCGATCGGATCGCGAAGAAGCCCGGGTTGCACGGCGAGCAATGCGGGGTCGGGACGATCATGATGATGTACCTCCACGGCGGCAACTGGCAAGAGGTGCGGGACGCGCTCCTCGCAATCGGCGCGCCGACGACCGCGCGCGCCCTCGGCGTCACGGACCACGAGGTCGTACAGGCGCTCACCCACGCGCACGAGATCAACAAGGAGCGGTACACAATTCTCGGAGACGAGGGGCTCACGCTCGAAGCCGCGGAGCGCCTCGCGAAAATCACGAAGGTCGTCTGAAGGCCGAAGGCGCGACCGCGTGCGGTTGTCGGTCGGTCGCTAGTGCAACCCGGTGAACCGGTCGACCGATTCGACGAGTTCGGCGGGAACCGCCGCGGACGGAGACCCTTAAGCCCGGCCCCGCCATAGGTTGGGCCGAGGCCTCCGTCGTGGTCCAGATCACGCTCGTCGGCGAGAGGCAAGCGCGGCCGGGCCACGAATTCATCTACCGTGGACCCCAACCCGAATGCGGCCCGTGCAAGGTCCGCGCAGCGTGTCTCAATCAGGATCTGGGCCGTCGGTATCGTATCACGCGGGTGCGGGACGTCGCCCATCCGTGCCTCCTGAACGAAGAGCGCGCCCGTGTGGTCGAGGTCGAGCCGATTCCCCCCGACTGCAGCCTCTCGGCCCGGGCGGCCGTCGAGGGGGCCGTGTTGGTGTACGAGAAGATCGTGTGCGCGAACGCGGCGTGTCCGAACTACCGGCTGTGCCATCCCATCGGCATCGGGCCCGGCACGCGGATCCGCGTCGTCGAGGTCGGCCCGGAGCTCGACTGTCCGCTGGGTTACTCGCTCGTGTCCGCGAAGGTCGCGTACGGGGACTGAGGCGCAATCCGATGAAAGCGTCCCTGCCGAGGCGGATGACATTGCATGCAATCGAGGCCGCGGGCCTCATCCTGGGCTATCGCGTGAAGCGCGAGCCGTTCGACGTCGTCGCGTTCCGGCCCCTGTACAACGGCAAGCGGTTCCACATGCGCCTCGAGACGCACGGGCTCGAGCGCGTCCCGAAAGGTTCGGAGATCGACTTGCACGTCGACTTCATGCGGGACGTGACGGCGTTCCACGGGTCCGAGGCCGAGTCCGAGGAAATCGCCTTTGAGATGGCTCAGCTGCTCGGTGCGCTGAAGGCCCAGGATCCGGAGCGTACGCGCCCGCGGGTCCGGTGTCCGGAATGCGGGAAGGAGTTCGGACAGGAAGCGTACCGGGCCCACCGCAAAGTCGTCCATGGCAAGTAGTCGACTCAATTGGCGCCTGAAACTGTCGGGCCCGGATTTCTCTCGAACGGCGCCGTCTCCGGGAATTCGCGTTGCTCCGTTGGGTCTACGTCCACTTGGACTCACGGAGCCCCGCGGATTGGCCCGTCCCCTGCTACAAAATGTCTTTGCCATAGACCGTGCGACCCCCGGTCCGGAAGCCCATGGACTTCCAGAACGCAGCGGCGGTCGCGTTGTTCGGCGTGATCTCGAGGTCGATTCGTTCAACCCGCATTGCTTTGGCCTCGTCGAGCAGGCGGGCCGCGAGCGCTCTGCCGACGCCCTTGCGGCGCATCGTGGGGTCGACGAAGAAGTCGTTGACCACGAGGAGACGACCCAACTCCGCCGACGGCGAGTAGACCGCGAGCGCGACCCCCACGACGGCCCGCTTCTCCCGCGCGACGAGCAGAACTCCGCCGACGCGGTTGCGCAGGACCTGTTCGACGGCCCATGTGATCCGTTCGGGACGCGGCTTCACGCCCTCGGAGGTGTGATAAGCTGCGATCAGCCGTTCCACGTCTAGGCGGTCCGTCGGATTTGCGCGCTCGACGAGGACCATCCGGCGCCGGCACAGCCACGGGAGGCATAAGCGTTTGGTCGGGCGCCCGACATCGCCTAGCGGGAGGCCCCCCGCCTCGGGCGGTCCCGGATGGAAGCGTCTCGAATCGCATCGCCGATCCTCCGGTGCCTTCGCCGACCGGAATCCGCTTAGAACAGGACGACCCGGACGACTTCGCCCTTCTCCGCCAAGTCGACGTTCGTAGGGATTTCGATGTATCCGTCCGCGTGGGCCATTGATGTGATTGCGCTGCTTTCCTTGAACGCCGGCACGGCCTCGCCGTCAACGATTCGGACCGTGAGGAACTTGACGCGGCCGATCGTCGAGACCACGCGCTCCGCGAGCGGCACTTCGACGACCTTCTCATGCCGGGCTGGCAGCCCGGCCAAGCGGCGGAGCATCGGCGAGAGGATCACGTAGCCGTTGCTCAGGCAGGAGGTCGGATTTCCGGGCATCCCGAGGACCGCCTTCCCTTGGACGCGTGCGAGGATCGTTGGCTTGCCGGGCTTCACCGCGATCCCGTGAAACAACACATCGCCCATCGACCGAAGGAGGTCGATCGTCATGTCCTTCTCGCCGACCGAAGAACCGCCCGAGAACACGACGAGGTCGTTGACGATCGCCTTTCTCAGTGCGGCTCGAAGTGGCTCGAGTCGGTCCCGGGTGCGACCCAGGAGGATCGGCTCCCCGCCATTTTCGGTGACGATGCTCGCCATCGTGTTCGAGTTGATGTCGTACACTTGGCCCGCGCGGATCGGTTTGCCGGGAGGCACCACCTCGTCGCCCGTCGTCAGGATCGAGACGCGAGGCTTGACATAGACGCACGCGCGCGCGAGTCCAATCGCCGCGAGGGCCCCGAGTCTCGCGGGAGTCAGGAGCTCCCCTCGACGGACGACGACGGACCCGCGCTCGATGTCGTCCCCACGACGGGAGACGTTCTGGCCCGGACCGACGGGCACGCGGATCGTCACGAGATCGCCCTCGTGGGCCGTGTCTTCGACCTTGACGACCGCGTCCGCACCGTCCGGGAGCGTCGAGCCGGTCGCGACCTCCGTGCACCGTCCCGTCGTCAGGCGTTTCTGTGGCACGCGGTCCGCGAACAACGTCTCGATTCGCCGCAGGACGACGGGCTTAGAGTTGTCCGGGGAGACCATGTCGCGCGCTCGGACCGCGTAGCCATCCATCGCCGCCCGATCCGCGAGCGGCACGTCGATCGTCGAGCGGACATCCTCCGCACAAACGCGGCGCAGCGCGCCGAGGATCGGGACCGTTTCCTTCCGCTCAATGGGGCGGACCAAGTCCATCGCGAGGCGCATTGCCTCGTCCAGGGAAATCAGCGCTTTCAGAGGACGCATCCCCCGCGCGGCATGCCCGCGGTCCTTGGAATCGTGGCCTTGTCTTTTCAACGCCCCATCACCCCGACCGCGTGTCCGAGCTCCGGCAAGATCAGCTTCTCGACCGCGAGCCGGCAGGCGTCCGGCGATCCGGGCAGACAAAACACGAGACGTCCATGGTACACGCCCGCGATTGCACCGGAGAGCATCGCCGCGCTGCCGATCGCTTCGTACGACAAAGAACGGAAGAGCTCTCCGAATCCGGGGAGCGTCCTCTCGAACACGGGCAGGAGGGTCGGGATCGTGACGTCGCGTTTCGCGAGGCCCGTGCCGCCGTTCGTCACGATCGCCTCGCACGTCCACGAGGCCTGCTCCACGGCGTCGAGGATCGGCTTCGCCTCGTCCTTGACGACGACGTAGAAGAGGACGGAGTGTCCAGCGCGGAGGATCAGGTCCCGTACCAATTTCCCGGACTCATCCGTCTCCGAGGTCCGGCTGTCGGAGATCGTAATGACGCCGCACTTCACCGAGACCGGTGCATGTTCCTTGTGCTTCTGCGGGACCGACATGGCGCGAGCAAGTCGCCGGAAGACCACCGCGGGTCTAAAGGTTCGCACCTCAAATCAACCTTAAACAAGGTTAACTTCCCAACTGCGGGCCGACGAGCCCTGTGGCCTTCGACCGACTCACGCGGCCAAGCCCAAGAACGGCGCCACGCGGTCCGCGACCGCGGGGTCATCGAGGGATGCGGCAAAGGCCGGCCAAGAGTCGAACGGCCTCGCCCGGAGGATGCGTGCCGCACGCTTCGCCCCGATGCCCGGGAGCGCCGAGATGGCGGCCATCGGCGCGCGGTTCACGTCGAGCGGATACTCGATTGCCGTCAGAGATCGTTGGCCGTGGCTCACGACGCGAACGTCGACGAATCGGTTCAAGGTCACATCGTATGGGAGGCCGACCAGTATCGGGTAGGTGCCGATCTGTCGACCGTACGTCACATGACCGTCGTGGATTTCGAGGAAGACGTCGCGGAGGACCGTGCCCTCGGGGATCACGCGGCGCAGCATCTCGTGGTCGATCAACGTCCGCACCGCCTCCTTGAACTTCCGGAACTCGTGATAGAGTCCCGTCGGCTCGAACTCCCGGCGCACGGGTCGCACTTGGCGGATATTGATGCGGCGAATCCAGAGGTCCTCATCCAAGAGCTGTTTCAGGAATGCGAGGTTCAGGTCGAACGTCCTCCTCGTCTCTCCATCCAGACCTGCGACGAAGTTCAGACCCGGGAGGAGCCACGGCATCCCGTTCTCGCCGCGCTCGCGGCCGACCTCGTTGACCATGCGGATCGCCTCGAGGCATCCGTCCGCGTCGATGTTCAGGTTGTTCGCCTCGGTGACGCGGGGATCCGCGGACTCGAGGCCGAACGAAAGGATTGTGCCGGGGGTCGCGAAACGAACGAGGTCCCGCATCGCACCCATCGCTTCGTCAGGATGCGCGATCATCATTGCCGGATCGCCGTTGTCTGTGTGCAGGACTTTCAAGTTTGGCGCGGCCGCGCGGATCCCGGAAAGCAACTCGCGAATTGCCGGGAGGTTGATATCCGGCGTCGGCGAAGAGCCGAGGCCGATCGCCTGGTAGCTGAAGAAGTCCGCTTGGCCTCCGAGGCGGAAGTTCACCGCACCGAGGGCCGCGAGGCGCCGCACTTCGTCGAGGACCCCGGCCACCTCCCGGAATTTCGGCTTGCCGTACATCGGTTCGATGCAGAACGAGCAGCCTTTGTTGATGTACCGCACGCACCCTTTCGACGTGTCGAGCTCAACCGTGAGCGGCTCGGGGAAATCGGGATGGGCGCGGATCACGTCGGCACCGAGCACGGCCCACCGGTCCCACTCCTCGGTCGTGCGGTCGCGGTTCGTCCAGTCGCCCGCCATCAGGTGGTCGTACACGGCCGTGTCGATGTCCCGCAGCGCGACCCAGTCGAACGGCTCGACGAGGGATTCGTCGTAATATCGGAAGCGAGCGAGCGGGCCGCCGAAGACCCGCGGCCCTTCGAACCCGCTCGCGTGGTGGAGGATCTCCCTTTCGCTGATCGGCAAACTGCGGAGATACTTGCCCGGAACGATGGGGCCCGAGAGGAGGACGAGCAGGTCGCCCCTCAGCGGATGGCCGGCGCGGGCCTGATCGACCGTGACGTACTCCCACTCGTGACCGGCGTCGCGGATTGCGCCTGCGACATATCGAGGATAGGGCGAGATGTACGGCGGAACGCCGAAGTTCGATGGCTCGTCGACGTAGCCGTCGAGGATCACGACCTTCATGGGCCGGAATCCATGCCGCGGCGGCGATAAAAGGGCTTCGCCCGCGGGACGCCATCGATTCGGAAGGCCCCGGCCTAGGACTTGCTGCCCCAGCGGCCGACGACGATGATCAGGACGATCATGAAGATCGTGAGGACCAGGGCGACCACGATTCCAGTTACCAGCCCCAGGGGGTCTTTCGGAGCGGTCATGGGAGCTCCCGTCAGCGCTAGGCCGCCGAGGACCACGTTGCTCCACACGAGCGCAATCACAAACCCGAAGGCCGATCCGAGCGACGTCGAGATCGTCTTCCGCATTTCCGACATTGAGAGCTTTCGTTCCTCCGCCATATCCAACCCTGACGCCGGATGGGTGCAGGATTCCTAAGCCCTTCGCTCGCGAGAAAAACGCGTTACTCCCGGACTGCCTTCTTCTCTTTTGCAACGACGCGAACGACTTCAATCCGCGTGTCCGGATATTGGCCCTTCGTATCCTTCTCCAGGGCCTTCACCATGTCCCACACCGTGAGCAGGGCCACGGTGGCTCCGTACAGGGCCTCCATCTCCACGCCCGTCTTGTACGTTGCCTCGACCGTCGTCGTTGCGACGATCCGGTCCGCGCGAACGTCGAACGTCACGCCAGCGAAGGTTATCGGGACGGGATGTGTGTGCGGTAAGACTTGCCAAACGGTCTTCATCGCGTGAAGCGCGGCCACCTCCGCCGCCGCGAGGGGATCGCCTTTCTCGACACGACCTGCGCGCACCGCACGGATCGTCGAAGGTTTAAGACGGACGGTTGCGGAGGCCACCGCGCGGCGGTGAACATCCGGTTTCCTCCCGATGTCGACCATCTTCGCCATGGCGGTGGACAACGCGTCCTGCGTTATTTCACCATGCGCTCTTTGTCAAGGCAACCGCGGGAATGCGGAGTCCGATCGACGCCGCGCCACGCGCGCGCGCAAGCGTGTTGTCAAGTCGTGGCGTCCGACACGAGAAGGGTTATCTACGATGCGCGAGCGTTTCGTGAACCGCGTGCGGATGGGATGCGCGTGCACGAAGGGATGGGACGGGTGACCGCTCTGCGGCCTCCTGGAGATCGATCCTCTCGACGCGCCATCGCGACCTGCGCGACACGACACGCGAAGGAGACAAGGAGAGGCGAAACATGATACGGCGCAAGACAGCGGTGGCCGTGCTCGTGGCGGTGATCGTGGGGGCGGCGTTCGTCGCCTACACGTTGCGGCCGAAAGCGACGAGCTCAGGCCTATCCGTGAACGAGCCGAACACGGGCAACCCGGGGACGGGGACCGGCACGACGCCGAGCACCCCGCCGACGCCTCCCGCGAAAGCGAGCCAGGGACCGAAGCACTCGATGTGCGTCCACGAGAACGACCACATCCCCGAACAGGCTCGGACCCATGGGGCGAACTGGTACCGGTTCTACGATCGGACCGCGTGCAGCCTCACGGCAATCGCAAACCTCGTGCCTCGTTTCTAGGCACGTCGCGGGACGAAACCCCTTACCCCCTCGCGGGGGATCGTGGCGCGGGGTCGGAGCGGCCCCCGCCGGTCTTTTCCAGGGCACCGAATATTCGGGCATTCCAGGATCCGCGCGACCTTGGATCTCGCACGTGAGATTGCACACGATCGGCCGCGAACGTCCTTTGTCAACGTCATCCCACGAGTCCGCCGTCCGATTCGGCGATCGCCACGTGTCCGCGGCGGCGAGTTGTCAACGCGCGCCGTCCGACGCGAAAAGAGTTATCTAGAAAGGCCGGTCCTCTCGACGACTGCGTGCGGATGGGATGCGCGCGCAGGAAAGGATGGGACGGGTGACCGCACCGCGGTCATACGAGATGCCGATCCTTCTCCGCGCCATCAACCGCCATGCGACGCAACGGACAAACGGAGAGGCGAACACATGGCACGGCTGAAACGACTCGTGGGAATCACCCTGGCGGTCGTCATCGCCGCGGCGCTCGTCATCTACGTGCTCCGACCAACCGCGAGCCCGGGACCGAGCAGCCTGGTGGGAAACGATCCGGGGACGACCACGGGCCACCCGAAGGGCGACCACACCAGACCGCCCGCGGGGGGCCATAGTCAGCCGCCGACGGACGAGGGCGCGTGTGCCAGCCATGGCCATGGTCATGGACACGGCCATGGTCACGACGGAGGGGCGTGCGGGACCGCGAAGGACCGCGGACATCACTCCGAAGGCAAGGGGCACACGAAGAGCCATCACAAGCATGGCCACCACTCGGACGGAAGCAACGCGAGCCACAAGGACCACAGCCGCCACGGAGGCCACGACTCGACCGGGCACGACGGCGGCAAGGGCGAACCTGGCTCGCACGGCGACGACTGAATCCCCTTAGCCCCGACAGGGGCCGATGGCGCGGGGCGTCTGGGGCCCCGCCCGATCTTCCGTACGTTGGAGTCTACCAAGTCTTTCGACGCGCGACGGACCGCCGGCGACGGGCTCGGGGCGTCCGCGGTCCGGTTTCCTGTTTCCAGATCGGCACAACCCGCTTGACTTCGTCCATCGCCCACGCGCAGGCGGCGAACGCCTCCGCTCGGTGGGCGGCGGCGCAGGCGATCGCGACCGAATCGCCCCCGACGGCTACCCGGCCGACCCGGTGCACGATCGACATCGCGACCACGCCGAATTTCGCCTTCGCCACGTCGACGAGATCCGCGAGGGTCCGGATCGCCATGGGCTTGTAGACCTCGTAGTCGAGCGCGTGGACATCGGGGTCGGCGCGGACGGTCCCGAGGAACACCGCGATCGCGCCCGCCTCGTCGCGTCGGACGCTGTCGATGACGGCCTCCACGTCGATCGGGCTGCGCTGGATCCGAATCATTCGAAGCCTCCACTCACGGGCGGCAGCAGCGCGACCTCGTCCCCGTCCCGCAAGACGACGTCGGGCTGCGCGTACGCCCGGTTCACCGCGAGAAACATCGTGTCCCGATGGCCTCGCAGTCGAGGGTACGCATCGACGACCGCCTCAACGAGGGCGCCGAGGGTCTCGCCGTCCCGAAGGGACCAGGCGAGCTGACGCACCCCGACGATCTCGCGGTACGACGCGAAGAGTTTCACCTGCACGCGCATGGCCCGGGTTCGGATGGCCGCGCGAGCGATAAGGGCTTCGCGTCACGGCGGGGCGACCTTCGCGAGGATCTCCGCCCGCTTCCTTCGGAGGTCCGCCGCGACTCGTTCGACGTACGCGTCGAGGACTTCGGTCAACTTCTGGCGGGCCGCCTCGGATCGGGCGGACCCGAGGTACCGGAACGCCTGGACCCGCCGCCCGCCGCGTTCTTCGTAGTGCCAGAAGTACAGGTAGGGCTTGCCGCGGATCTCCTTCGTCGTCACGCCGCAACCGATCTGCACGGCCCCTCATCCAGTCAACCTTACTTAAGGTTAATTTGGGACGACCGGTCTCGGAGTCCGCTATGGCCCCCCACCCCTTGATTTCCGGTGGAAACCTTCATGGCCCGGCCCCCGGTTTCAAGGACCGTGGACGTCCTCCTCGTCTCGCTCACGCCGGATGTCCGCGAGATCTCCGCCCTCCTCGCTTCCGCGGGACACCGGATCGTCGAGACGATCGTGCAGCGCCGGGACCGCCCGGACGGGCGGACGTTCGTGGGACGCGGGAAGCTCGACGAACTCCGGGCCCGCGTGGATGCCGGCGGAATCGCCGCGGTGGTCTTCAACGGTGAACTCCGGCCGACGATGCACCACCTGCTCGAGCGCGAACTCGGGGTCGAGTGCTACGACCGCTTGCGAGTCCTCCTCGAGCTCTTCGCGCAGCGCGCCTCGAGCCGGGAGGGAAAGCTCCAGGTCGAGCTCGCCCTCCTCCAGTACGAGATCCCCCTGCTCCGCGAGTGGATCCACGAGGCCGATGTCGGGGAACGGCCCGGCTTCATGGCCGGCGGCGAGCTCCGCGTCGATGCGTACTACGAGACCGTGAAGCGGCGGATCAAGAAGATCCGGGACGAACTCGACGCGATCCGGCGGGAGCGGGCCGTGCGCCGGTCCCTTCGGAAGGAACGCGGATACCACCTCGTCGCCCTCGCCGGGTATGCGAACGCGGGCAAGTCGTCGCTGCTGAACGCCCTGACCGATGAACGCGTCCTCGTGGACGACCGCATGTTCTCCACCCTCGCGACGACGACGCGGAGCCTCGCTGGTACGCGGAAGCGGATCTTGCTCACGGACACGATCGGGTTCGTCGACGGCGTGCCGTTCTGGATGGTGGAGGCATTCAACGCGACGCTCGAGGAAATCCTCCAGGCGGACCTCGTCCTCCTCCTCGTCGACGTGTCCGACGCGCCCGACGAGATCGGTCGCAAGGTGCGGCTCGCGGCGCGCACCCTGTTCCCGAAAGTCCCCGCGGATTCGATCCTGCCGATTCTCACGAAGGCGGACCGACTTTCGGATCGCGACATCGAGGCGAGGGCCCAGCTCCTCGCGGAATCGGAGTTCCACCGGGCGCCGCTCGTGATCTCGGCGCAAACGGGACGAGGCCTGGACGCCCTCCGCGACGCGATTCAGCGCACGTTCGCGTATCCGACGGAGGTCCACCTCGTCGTGGCCCAGGACGCCGAGGCCGGCGGGAAGCTCCATTGGCTGTACGAGCACACGGAGGTCGTTTCGGCCTTACACGGCCCGGACCGGATCGAGCTCGTCGTCCGGTGTCGGCCCCGGGACCGGGAGGCGCTCGACCGATTCGGCCGCGTCCTCTTGACGCGGACCCTCGAGTGAGATTAGCCGCGAATCCGGAACTCCCGTTTCTTCTCGAGGAACCGGTGCTCGTACGCGGACGGCAGGTGGTCGTACGTGAGCTCCTCGATCCGTTTCATGTTCTTCACGAAGACTTCCTTCGACGTCGTCGAGATGAGCCGGTCGAACTCCCGTTCCTTGCGGATCGTGTCGACGAAATAGAACCCGCCCGCGAGGACCGCGATGAATCCGAAGAACGCCTCCCAGATGACGTACTGCCCGACCGCCCGGTGGATCGACTGGAGCCACGTCGGGCTCTGGGTCGGGATCAGGTACTGGGTGAGGGAGAACACGGTCCCGAGGATCCCGAGCGCGAAGATCAGGGCGCTGAGCTCGTACCGGAGTTCCCGGAACAGGCCCATGATGGCCGCGGGTGAAGTGGGCAGCCGGGATAAGCTTTGCTCGGAGCGAGGCTTTTCATCCGCCGTCCGCGTTGCGGTCCGTCGTGGCGTTGCGGACGGCGCTGTACGCGTCGCATCGCGCCGCCGGCGCGCGCTTCTTCGAGTTCGCCGGATGGGAGATGCCGCTCCAGTATGCCGGGATCGTCGAGGAACATCTCGCGGTCCGCCGGGCCGTTGGCGTGTTCGACGTGAGTCACATGGGCAAGATTTTCATCGAGGGTCCGACCGCCCACGCGTTCCTGGACCGCCTGAGCGCGAACGACATCCCCGCGATCTCGGGCCGGGCACGGTACACGCAGCTCCTCCGCGACGACGGCACGATCCTCGACGACGTCATCGTGACCTGCCTCGCGCCGGACCGGTTCTTCCTCGTGTGCAACGCGGGACCTCGGTCCTCGGTCGTGGAGTGGCTCAAGGCACACGCGGCCCGCGACGTCGCGCTCGCGGACCGGACGACCGAGATCCTGTGCCTCGCGGTCCAGGGGCCGCGGGCTCCCGAACTGCTACAACGCTTCACGTCCGTGGATCTGAGCGGCGTCAAGCCGTTCCACGGAGTATCGATCGACTTCGTCCCGCCGGCCCCGTGGGGGGCCCACCCGCGGGCCGTTCCACCGGAAATCGAGGGGTGGGGGAGACCGGGGTCACCCGCGCCTACCATCGCCCCGCCGGGGGAGCCCACCGTTTCCGGTGGACGCGCCGCGTTCTTGACGACCCGCACCGGGTACACGGGAGAGCCGGGCTTCGAGCTGTTCCCCGCGGCGCGCGAGGGCACCTGGGTGTGGGACGCCCTCGTCAAGTCCGGCGAGGACCTCGGGGCGCAGCCGATCGGGCTCGGTGCGCGGGACACCCTTCGACTGGAGAAGGGCTACCTCCTGTCCGGTCAAGATTTCGACGGACGGCAGACGCCGCTCGAGGTGAACAGCGCCTGGCTCGTGAAATGGGACCGGCCGTTCCTCGGCCGTGAGGCGCTCGTGGCGCAGCGGGACCGGGACGGCTACCCGCGGCTCGTCGGCTTGCGGATGGAGGACCGCGGGATTCCGCGGCCCGGCTTCCGCGTGGTCTCCCGCGGGACCGACGTGGGCCACGTCACGAGCGGGACGATGTCGCCGAGCCTGCGCGTCGGGATCGCGCTCGCCTCCGTCGACAAGGGACACGCCACGGAGGGAACGTCCCTCGAGGTCGACATCCGCGGGACCACGCATCCCGCGCGCGTCGTGTCGCTCCCGTTCCTCTGATCCGGACAACAAGGAGTAGTTTCGCGCGGCCGGGCGAGACGTTCATATGGAGCGGCCTCGTGTGGTAACAGATATGGTAACAGCG
>WNFB01000954.1_pt1 | contig 24119 bp, 21 predicted proteins | sample 5400501 | NCBI WGS metagenome assembly WNFB01 (sample SAMN13153341, study PRJNA577476) | soil metagenome | isolation source: 200 cm saprolite under Douglas fir tree site 2 hole 1 | place: USA:California | collected 2015-04-18 | reverse complement strand
CCAGGTCCGGGGGCAAATCGCGGAAAAACGAAGTCAAGAAGTAGACCGTGACGGGCAAGGCAATCACCAGGTAGGGGATGATCAGGGCCACATAGGTATCGTAGACATTGATGGTGCCGGTGAAAAAGACAAAGAGCGGCCCGACCAGGGCAATCAGCGGGAACATCTGCACCGAGAGGATGATGGCCAGGATGGCTGATTTCCCCATGAATTTTGTGCGGGCGATGGCATACGCGCAAATCGAACCGAAGATCAGAGCCAGGATGGTCGTCAAAATCGCCACAATCGTGCTATTCAACAGGTCTTTCGCGAAAGCGGGCTGAACGCTCAGGAAGGCTTGAGAATAGTTGTTGGTGGTGAACGATTGCGGGAAGAGCGTCGGTGGCGAAGTATTGATTTCTGAGTCGATCTTGACCGATGTGATAGCTGTCCAGTAGAAGGGGGCAAGGGCGATGAACAGCACCACGATCACCGCAATATAGCGACCAATGACTCCCCAGTTCAGGCGTCGCTTTGGTGTGATAGCAGCCCGTATCTGTGCCGAGGGGGCCACTTGCTCTCGTACTGCCATGATAGACCTCTCTTTCTGTAGACGTGTACTAGTTCTGGCTCAGACGTGTCGTCGAGACGATCACAATCCCAACAACGGCGCAGATGATAAAGAGTATGACAGCGGCTGCCACTCCGGGAGCGAAGTCCAGGTTGGTCGCCTGAAACATATTGGCGTACGAGTATTGCGCCAATGACTGCACCTCACGCCCGCCACCGGTGAGCACGTAGAACAGATCAAAAGCACGCAGAGCGTCCAGCAGGCGGAACATGAGGGCAATCAGAAGCGCATTCCTGAGCATGGGCAAAGTGATCGTCCAGAACTGCTGCCAGCGATTGCTGCCATCCACGCCGGCGGCCTCGTAGAGCTCGTTGGGAATGACTTGCAGACCGGCCAGCAACAGCAGTGCCATAAATGGGGTGGTTTTCCAGACATCGATGATGATGGCGGCAGCCACGATGCCATTGGGCGTTCGCAGTAAGGTATCTCCTGGTGCCAGGATATGCACTGCCTGCATCAGGTAGGTGAGGACGCCGTTTTGGGCGTTGAACATCAACAACCAGATCATGCCGGAGACAATGGTCGGAAAGGCGAAGGGAATGAGAATGGCTGTGCGTACCAGGCCACGACCGGGAAACACCTGGTTCATCAGTAAAGCGACGCCAAATCCTACAAGCGTCTCCAGTGCCACGCTGATCACGCTGAAGGAGATGGTGATGCCAATGGAGTTGCGGAAGGCCGGATCACCGATGACCTGGAGATAGTTGCGCAAGCCAACAAAGGTGGCGCCAGCCGGTACCAAAGGATTATCGAGTAAGCTGAGGCGTATCGAATCGATGATCGGATAGACAGCCACCAGGGCAATAATGATGATAGTGGGAGCCACCAGAAAATACGGAAAGAGTCCATTGCCCAGATCTAAGCGCTCGCGCAGGCTTGGTTTACCTGCAGATAGAGCCCTGGTTTGTGTGGTAGTCGCCATGAGGCTTTTCCCCTTCCCAAATGTGTTCTACTTCAAAAATGACAGAGTAGCAGCAAGTGACCCGCCTGGAGAGATTCAGGCCGATGAGGCAACCTTGCCAGAGGTTGCCTCATGACTTCACGACGCTGTTCCAAAGCTACGAACCATTATCTCGAGACGAGCGTTTGCAACTCAGTCTGGAGAGCACTCAGTGCATCGGCAGGGCTGACCTGTTTGGTGAGCGCCTGGTGTACATGGTTCTGAATGATATTCGAAAGGTCCGGGTAGACAGCAGAGACCGGGCGTGGCAAGGTATTTTGCAGGATTGGCTGCAATTTTGTGAAGAGCGGCTGCTTCGACTGCACGTCAGGATCGTTGTAGACACTCTGTAAGGCGGGTGTAAACGAGCCCACAATCGCTAACTGTTTCTGTGCATACGTCCCGAGCATGTACTGCATAAACTTCCAGGAAGCATCAGGATTCTTGGAGAAGGCATTGATGGCCATATTCCAGCCACCAGTGGTAGAATGCCCGACTGTGCCGCTTCCGCCATAGGGCAGGGAATGGATATCAAACTTGCCAGCAACCTTTGAACCGCTGGCGTTGCCCAACGAGTAGGCGTATGGCCAGTTGCGCATGAAGATGGCGTCACCATTCTGGAAGGCCAGGCGGCATGGTTCCTCCGTAAAGGTGGTGATAGAAGTAGGTGAGATCGTACCGACCCAACTTACCATCTCTGTGAGAGCCTGTACTCCCTCTGGACTGTTGACGATCACTTTCTTCGCATTGGCGGGGTCGAGTACATCTCCGCCATAGCCATGGAGGACCTCGCTGAAGTCACACACCAGACCCTCGTACTGTGATCCCTGCCAGACATAGCCGTACCTGGTCTTGGACGCGTTGCTCTTGGCCATGCTCGTCAGGTCATCAAAGGTATTTGGAGGTGTGGGGATGATGTCTTTCCGGTAGTAGAGTACACCCAGGTCTGTACGCAGTGGTGCAGCCACGACCTGGCCGTTGTAGGTACAGGACTTAATTGGCCCTTGCAGGTAGTTTGCGCGATCGCTTGCGGACCACTTGCTAGTAAGATCCACTGTCCACCCGTTGGAAGCAAATTCGGCAGGGTAGACAACATCAATTGACATCACATCAATGCTGCCACTACGGGCACGCAGCGTATTATCATAGATGGTCAGGATATCACCGGTGCCGGATGGACCATTGTGCCAGGTCACATGGACGCCATCCTTGTTGGTCTTGTTGTAGTAGTCTACAAGCGCCGGGTAGGTAGGCGAGGTATCATTCTCACTCTGCCAGACAATGTTCGTGGTCTGGCCACTACCTCCGGTAGTGTTACTTGTTCCCCCACACGCCTCGAGCAGTGAGCCTGCCACAGTAGAGGACAGTCCAATTGCGACGGCGCGTTCGAGGAATGTGCGACGTGTCATACGTCCGGCACGAATCTTGACAATAATTTCATCGAGGGCTTCACGTTGCTCGGGGATCATATCTAATCCTCCCTTGAATGGATATCAATCGAAGTAAATAGAACACTCTACATGGCCATTTGTCGTTGGTTAAACGTTTCCAGCCAATCAAACTTCCAACTTCTGATCCTCCATAGAAGTTGGAGGAATCTCAAACACTCTTCTAGTAAAGAAGAGAGACAAGGTCGATGACGATCAACTCATCCATAAGGATATATTGATGATGTCTACTACTTGATACGGTAAAAGGATGAGATAGGTGTACAAATCTCCTTTCTTTCAGATTTGGTAGTTGCAGTTACTGGTAGCGCATCTGATAATCAGCCATTTCAACGTTTTAGGCACTGGCTGAGTGGCAGCGTAGTATAGTGGATGTGTTGATACTTCAAAGTATAGATAAGAAATAAGGTATTCGATATCGACTTCTAGAACGCTACGACGGCGTTCTTCATTGCAACTTCGAGTAGTCTACGCTCACCCGTGCCTTTGATGAGAAAACCTCAACCATTGGAAACGCTTCCGAATAAGTATTTTAACAATAACATATATTTTTCAACTTGTAAAGGCAAAATAAGTATGTTATTCTCAGGTTAGTGCCAGCTGGGTTGTCCGTGATAGGTTACGATGGCACCGATGAAAAGCTTCATAAGAAAGAGCGACGAGGAAGACGTGCAGCAATTTGATGTTCTGACTATTGGGGAGACACTGATTGACTTCATCTCAGAGGTAGAGCAAGCTTCACTCGTTGATTCACGCCGCTTTATTATGTTTCCTGGCGGCCAGGCAACGAACGTCGCTCTGAATGTCTCGCGCCTGGGAGGAGCTTCCGCCATTGTAGCCTGCGTTGGTGATGATTCTTTAGGCATATTTTTGCATCATCACCTGGCAGATGCCGGCGTCGAGACAGCATATTTGAAGAAAACGCCAGATAAGCCGACGACACTGGTGGTAGTGACACGACATCGCGCTACACCTGAATTCGTTATATACCGTGGTGCCGATGCCCAATTACTTCCCGACGATATGCCCCTTTCCCTACTACAGACAACCTCTTTAGTGCATACCTCGGCTTTTGCCCTTTCGCGAGAACCATCCTGTTCTACTGTGCTGGATTTTGTGGCGCAAGCCCACGCCGCTGGTTGTCTCATTAGCTTTGATCCAAATTATCATGCTCGTCTTTGGGAAATGGATGCGAGCCCCCTCCTGATCTTCGAGAAAATTTATCCCTCTGTTTTCTTGACCAAGCCGTCTCTTGACGATTGCATTCGCATATTTGGTGAAGGTCAATCACCAGAGTCATACGCTGCTCATTTTCTGTCATGGGGAGCAAAAGAGGTTGTTTTGACAATGGGGCCTGCCGGAGTCTTACATGTGAACGCGGAAGGCGCCTCTTACTATTCGATGCACCAGGTAGAGGTGGTAGATGTCACAGGTGCTGGCGATTCCTTCTGGTCAGGACTGCTGCTAGCAACCCTCGATGGCTATACAATGCCGGATGCTATTCGGGTGGCGCAAGCCGTAGCAGAGATAAAGCTTCAGCAAGTTGGCCCGCTTTCACAGAGAATTGACCGGGTTGAACTGTATACGCACCTTGGTTTGTATAAAGCGGGAGGTGACCAGGAGGTATCCTATAGTGGCATATGAAACGGAGGATACTCTAGCCTATTCGCGCTCTCTTGAAATGGTACGGCGCTGCCTCTCTCCGGCGGGTTTCGTTGCTTCACCAACCGATGTTGATAATTATGCTCGTATTTGGGCGCGGGATGGTGTCATTACTGGCCTGGCCGCACTAACCAGTGGTGATACGGACTTGATAGCAGGGATGGAACGCACACTGAGTACACTTAGACAGCACCAGGGACCCCATGGTGAGATTCCCAGCAATGTTACGGTTGACGGGAGCCAGGTGAGTTTCGGTCGTTTAGTTGGGCGCGTTGATGCCTTGCTTTGGTATATTATCGGTGCTTGCGCCTTTCTTAGATATGTTAGTGATGCTCAGCTTACCGCTGAGCATCTGTCCAGTGTGAAACGTGCATTGTTTCTAGCGGGCTGCTGGGAGTACAATAACAGGGGTCTTATCTATACTCCTCTCGCGGGCAACTGGGCTGATGAGTATATCCAACAAGGGTATGTCCTCTCTGATCAATTGCTTTACTTGATGGCACTCCAAAGTGCAGGTCTTGTCTTTGCCAGTCAAGCGTGGCAGGCAAAAGCAGAGGCCCTTCGACAACTACTTGTGGTGAACTATTGGCCACGTCTTTCCCTCTGTCATAATCCGCTTGTCTATCATCCTCATGCCTATCGTCAACAGGTGAATCAAGGGGAGAATATGTACTGGTTGTCGGCATTCTCGCCGGGGGGGTATGTGATGTATTTTGATGGGTTGGCTCATGCACTGGCACTCCTTACTCAGCTAGGAGACGATGAGCAGCGGCAACAGGCCGAGGGATATGTTCAGGCATTGGAAAAGCAGATTGGCAATGCGCTCTTGCCTGCGTTTTGGCCTGTCATACATCCAGGGGAGCCGGCCTGGACATCATTAGAGTCTAACCATTTATATGAGCAGATAAAAAATCAGCCCTATTTGTATCACAACGGCGGTTTATGGCCTGTGCTCACGGGACTCTATGCCGTAGGACTGGTACGCGATGGTCAACCGGAGCGTGCGCGACATCTTTTGGCTGCGATCAACCTGGCCAACGCGCAGGGAGGCCCAGATGGGCAGTGGACTTTTACTGAGTACCACCATGGTCAAGCACACGTTCCTATGGGAACAAAATATCTGGGCTGGAGTGCTGCTGCAGGTGTGATGGCTCATCAAGCCGCGTGGCATGGCATTATTTCTTTGCCTGTTTAACCAACCCCGTGTGCAAGTTTTTCCGTCGCCTTGTATGCACTTCATGCCTCGATCTCGGTAGAGAGGATCAGGTGGGTGATTGCGAGATGTGTACCATTCCGTCATCATCTCCTGAGGCGATACGCAGCCCGTCGGGGGACCATGCCACCGTTAACACCTCGCTCTTATAATCACGATAGGTCAAAACAGGATGATCCGTCATACTCTCCCAGATCTGGACTGTCCTGTTGCTGTTCGCCGAGGCCACGTACTTCCCGTCGGGCGACCAGGTGATGCCATTCACCCAACCGAGACAGCAGTAGGCCCAGGCGATTTTGCCAGTTACGGCATTCCAAACCTGCACCGTCTTATCAAAGCCCGCAGAAGCAATCTGCTTGCCATCGGGTGACCATGCCACGGCGGCTACATTGCCAAGATGACCTCTGTAAGTCAAGAGGGAGCTGCCTGTAGCCGCATTCCAGATCTGCACCGTTCCATCGATACCAGCAGAGGCAAGAGCGATTCCATCAGGAGACCAGGCAACCGCCGTGACCCCATCGGAATGACCGCGATAGGTCATCAGCGCATTTCCCGTGAAGGCATCTCCTACGCTCCAGACCTGGACCGTCTTGTCATAACTGGCCGAAGCAATGCGACTTCCATCAGGCGACCACGCCACGGCAGCCACCGTATCGGAGTGGCCTCGATAGGTCAAGAGGCGTTTACCCGTTGTCGCGTCCCAGACCTGGACCGTCTTGTCGAAACTGGCGGAGGCAATGTGTTTGCCATCGGGCGACCAGGCGACCGCCATAACCCAATTTGAATGCCCACGATAGGTCAAGAAGAGATGCCCTGTTGCGGCATTCCACACCTGAACCGTCTTGTCATAGCTGGCCGAAGCGATGCGTTTGCCATCGGGCGACCACGCCACGGCAGAGATTGCATTGTGATGACCACGGTACGTAGAGTAGAGGGTGTTGACCAGAGAGATAGAAGGTGTCTGAGTAGAGACAGGGGTGCTGTAAGGAGCAGCGCAGGAGGTTAGCAGAAGGGAGGCACAAAAGGTTAAGGATATGAGTATACGTGAGCTCCTCCACAGAAGGGACATGGCATCTTCCTTTCCTCGAAGTTCGATAAAATAAGCCAGGAGCTACAGAAGAATCTAAAAATCTACTTGAAACTGGTTGCCTGCTGAGGGCGGGCGTCGTTCAACGCCTTGTCGATGTTATAGCAGGCGGTGATCAGCGCGAGATGCGTGAATGCTTGCGGGTAGTTGCCGAGTGCCTCGCCAGTAGGGCCAATCTCCTCGGCATATAGCCCGACATGATTACAATACGTCAACATCTTCTCCAGCATCAGGCGTGCCTCGTCCAGCCGCCCGGCGCGAGCCAGAGACTCTGCCATCCAGAAACTACATGGGCTGAACGTGCCTTCCATGCTGCCCAGGCCATCATCTGCCGCCGTTTTAGGGTTATAGCGATGAACCAGCGAATCGCTGGTCAACTCCTTCTGGATGCGGTTAATGGTGGAAACGATACGCGGGTCGGTCGGGCCCGCGAACTTGGTCAGAACCATCAGCAGGGAACTTGCGTCGACGGCATCGCTTCCATAGTATTGGACAAAGCTTTGCTTCTGCTCGTTCCATCCCTTGTCCATGATTTGTTCGTATATTTGTGCGCTTATATTCATCCACTCGCCCATGGGTGCCGGTAATCCGCGCTGGCGTGCCAGGCGCAAGGCTCGATCAAAGGCCACCCAACTTGTCAGGCGCGAATGGACAAAATGCTTGGGGCCGCCGCGTACCTCCCATATCCCTTCATCGGGTTCTTGCCAGTGTTCACCCAGCCACTCGAGGAGGCGCCGCAAGTTCACCCACAGGTCATAGGAAATGGCATCGTAGCGATTGTAGATATAGATGGCGTCCAACAACTCGACATTTATGGCGAGTTGTTGCTGCTTATAGGCACCATTGCCGATGCGCACAGGTGCGCTCTGCCGGTATCCCTCCAGGTGGTCAAGCGTGATTTCGGTCAGATCGTGCTCTCCATCAATGGTATACATGGGTTGTAATGTGCCATTCTCTTTTAACTCATGGCACCTCGCATCGAGCCAGCCCATAAAGGCCTCGGCCTCCTGGGAGAAACCGAGGATCAGTAGACTGTAGAGAGTGAATGCCGCGTCCCGCAGCCATGTAAAGCGATAATCCCAGTTGCGCTTTCCGCCTATTGTTTCAGGTAAGCTGGTAGTTGCCGCCGCGACTATCGCGCCTGTCGGTGCGTATGTCATTAATTTTAAGACAAGTGCTGAACGTTGCACCATCTCTCGCCAGCGACCATGATATTGGCACTGTGATAACCAGTGACGCCAATAGTTAATCGTTTCATGAAATGCCTTCTCATATTCGCCTCGTGTGAGACACTCTGGTGAAAGGTCGCTATCTTTCGCAGTTTCAAGTATAAAGCGGACGGATTGACCTTCGTGTAAAGTAAAAGTGGCGCGTACCCCACCCTCATCATCTTCGTGCATGGGAACAGAAGATGTCAACCCCAGGCCAAGAGTATGGCTACTAAAAATGGCACCATCCTTTGAAAGATGGGTAACATGATCGTCACGCGCATAGTTAAACGCTGGTCTACATGCCATTTCAAAGGAAAGCGAACCACGTACAACCGCGACTGAACGTATGAGATGGTGCTGGTGTTCAGCAGTGCCAACCTGCTTAATAGGCATGAAGTCAGTAATCTCCCCCACACCATCGATGCAGAGGAAGCGCGTTATCAGGATATTTGTTTCGGCCAAATAGAGTTGTTTGTGACCCATTCCGGGAGCATCGGGAGGTGCAATGCGGAAAAAGCCACCTTTTCCTGCGTCGAGTAGTGCGCCAAAAACGCTGGGGGAGTCAAAACGCGGCAAGCAGCACCAGTCAATCGATCCATTCTTACCCACCAGGGCGACAGTATGCAGATCGCCAATGATTGCATAATCCTCAATCGGCTGATAAGTTGCCGACGGATGAGGGGCATCTTGCTTCTTTGCTTGTTCCATATGTTTTCGCCTCTAAAAAAGTAGTCCTTTTTGTTAGATACGTTCCTCAACGTGAGAAAGGATATAGTGATATACTACCATCAATAGTTGGGATTGCAAGCTTGCATCCCTCTATTTGTTAGACGAACAACAGGGCTATTCAATCTATTGTAGCGTATACTGAAAAGATTGAGTAGCCGGAGAAAGAAAGGACATGGCATGTCAACGAAGATAACCACGACCGGCGTCCATCACATTCGCCTGATAGTCACCGACCCTGTCCGTTCCCGTGACTTTTACACCAGCCTGCTCAACTTTACTGTGGCCGCGGAACTGCCTCCAGGGTTTGTACTCACCAACGGCAACATGCTTTTAGGCGTAACTCCCCCGTGGGATGCCAGCCAGGCAATTGACAACGATCGCTTCAGCCCACACCGCATTGGGCTGGATCACCTGAGCTTTGGAGTCGCGAACCGTGCAGAACTCGAAAAAGCGGCGGCCCTTTTTGAAGAGCATGAGGTGGAGCATGGAGAAGTAAGAGACCTTCCTCCCTTCGGCATCACCATTCTCAGTTTCAGCGACCCCGATGGTATTCAGGTGGAATTAACTGCGCCTCTCGAATGAATGAATGAATGTACGTATTGAGGTTTCATTTCTTCTTGAATCCTCACTGCCTGCGGCAGTTCGCAAGTGTTTTATTTATTGCTGTGGCTTTGCTGCCGTAGGCAGCAAAGCCACAGCAATAAATGGGTGAGCTGCCGTAGGCAGCAAAGCCACAGCAATAAATAAACGGGTGAGCTGCCGTAGGCGGCGAGGAGTCGTGAATAGTTACAATCACCTTTGAACATTCAGGAGTACGATCCATGTCTGCACCCATTCGTATCCTGGCCGTCGATGTCGGTACCGGAACGCAAGACATTCTGCTCTTCGAGAGCGGCAAAACCATTGAGAACAATTTCAAAATGGTCATGCCTTCTCCCACTGTTATTATCGCAGAGCGTATCAAACGCGCAACTGAGCGAAGGCAGCCCATTTTGCTAACGGGAGTAACTATGGGAGGTGGCCCCTGCCATTGGGCGGCACGCGACCATGCCCTGGTCGGTAACGCGGTTGCCGTCACGCCGGAAGCCGGGCGCACCTTTGATGATGATCTGACAATGGTTGAGCAGATGGGCTTTGAGATCATTGACGAGCATGAGGCGGCACGACGGATGGGGAAGCCCGACCTGTTGCATATCGAGCTACAGGATTTTGATGCGACTGCGATTATCAGTGCTTTGCGAGCCTTTGATGTTGACCCTTCAGTGGACGCCCTCGCAATCGCCGCCTTTGATCATGGTGCGGCCCCCCCTGGTTATAGTGATCGTCGTTTTCGCTTTGACTTCATTGCGGAGACGGTGCGCAGAGACCCAACGCCCAGTGCCTTTGCCTATGCTGCCGAGCATACCCCTGCTGACCTGACCCGTTTACGAGCGATTGCCAGCAGCGCGAGTCGCTACCTGGAATTGAGTGGTTCACCTGCCAATATTCCGCTTTTATTGATGGATACTGGCTCGGCTGCTGTCCTGGGTTCACTGGAAGACCCGATAGTACGGCAGCAAGGTAATAGCTTGCTTTGCAATATTGGCAATTTCCACACCCTGGCCTTTCATCTTGTGGAAGGGCGTATCACCGGTATTTTTGAGCATCATACAGGGGAGATCAATCGCACTAAACTTGAGGATATGCTGGTGAAGTTAGCGAATGGCACCCTTACCAATGAAGAGGTGTTTGATACAAGTGGTCACGGAGCATTGATCCTCGATAGGCCATTCCCTAACAATGCAAATGGCTTTCCCTTTTTAGCTGTAACCGGCCCCAGGCGTGAGATGCTGCGAGGTTCGAGGTTGCACCCATATGAGGCAACTCCACATGGTGATATGATGCTGGCAGGATGTTTTGGACTGTTAAGGGCTCTGGCAGACCATGAGCCGGATATGGCTCCATTGATTGAGGCGTCGTTGTTGGGCAATGAAAGAAAAAGTGATACATAATATCACATGAAGCATTTTCACTAATTTGGAGAGCAACTCATGCCAACCAGCGACAAGCATCAACTGGTTCTATTGCGTCGATTGGAACGTATTCTCATTGCATTTTTTGTACTGGCTGCTCTGAGCTTGTTAGTGGTGTATTTCGCCGATCCATCTATTTATACCAGCACGCTCTTGCTCGAACCATCTGCGACTGATCGATACCCCTTGCCGGCTACATTGTTTCTGGTTGGCATTCTGATTTTTATCGCCGTATTGATTGTTGGCGTCACGCGCCATTGGCGTTGGCTGTTCTGGTTAATTCTTGTCGCCTTCGGCTTTTCCATACTTCAAATTCCCGCAACGATATTACAGCTTACTGGCGTTATACCCAATTCTCTCCCAGTATGGTACAGTCTTTATCGGATGGGGGTGGCTGTTATTGAGGGAGTCATTGCTATTTGGATGGTACAGGTCTTTCGACAATATGGAACCTGGGCAATGGGGAAGAAGAAAACAAGTTTAGAAGGTAAAACCGAGCCGTAGCTCCAGCCTTACCTTCCTGTTTTTTATCGTTCTGGTTTGATCCAGATGCCGCGCTCGTGCATCAAGTCGATCTGCTTCTGAATGACTTTTTCACGGTACTCGGCGTGCTTCATGGGCTCGCGATCAAGGTAGAGATTCTTTGGATAAATGGGCTGCTCGTAGACGACCTGGTAGAGTTCAGTACGCAGATCTTTCATCCAGTTGTCCCACTGGGCGCGAGCGCGGTGGTCACGCATGGCTTCGATGTCGATGACGCCGCCAACATAGGTTGAGCCAGCACCATAGTCCTGTCTTCCGACGATCTGGCCCTTGTAGTTGATGATGAAAGAACGCCCACCGAAGGTATCGATAGCGGTATCGTCCTCCGGGAAGAGGTAGTAGGTGCCCATGTTAGGAGCCACGATGTACATGTTGTTATCAAGAGCGCGGGCGCGGCTTTGAATCTCAAAAATATCGTTGCCGGTGGCCGGGTGCGGATAGGAGGCGCGGTAGACCACTTCGGCCCCGTTCATGGCTAATGCCCGTGCATTTTCAGGATAGGAGCCTTCGTTGGCCATCATGATGCCCAGACGCCCGATCTCCGTATCGACAACGGGCCAGAAGGCAGCAAGATTTTTTCCATACCTTTCAACCCACCAGTCGTAGATATCGTGTGGGCAGACTGAATGTTCAACGGGGAAGAGCGGAGAGACCTTGTAATGCTTGAGGATTACTTCGCCTTGCGGGTCGATAATAAAGCCGACATTGAAATAGCGATCAGATATTTCTGGATGGTGCGCCTTCGCCTGGGCCATAATGAAGGCATTGTACGTCTTCGCTATCTTTCCCAATGCCTTTGTCTCTTCACCGGGGATGTCGATGGCACATTCACGGGCAAACTCGACGTGATCGAGGTCAAGCACTTCATCGTTGAAGCCTTGCAGAGCACCTTCGGGGAAAGCGATCAAGCGAACAGGCAGATCAAGACTGGAGAGCCAGGCAGCAGCCTTGACGAGATGGGAGAGATGATCCAAATTGCGTTTGATATCGGCACGTGTGCGAATGCCTCGCACAGTGGGGATGAGTCCGACGGCAGTGTAGGGCTTAATCATGGAAACTCCTTTGTTGTGTCAGAGACTACAATACCAACAGAAACAGGATAGAACAGCTTTTAATGTCCTGTCAACTTTGTTATATCATATTATGCGGTTTATGCGGTCAAGGAAATACCTTTTCCTTGCCTTGTCTCAATCATCTGTAAGGCATACAATATACCAGGAAGAATAAACAATGGCTTCCTGAGAACCAGATAAACATTTTCTATTTGGAGGCAACGATGCAAATCGGTATCGGTCACCCAGGAACTATCCCTGCTGTGAAGGGTCAATTAATTCTGGATTGGGCCAGACGAGCGGATGCAGGCCCTTTTTCCAGTCTTGGAAGCCTTGACCGCCTGGTCTATTCCAACTACGATGCCCTGATTACCCTGACAGCTGCTGCCGCGGTGACTCAACGTATTCGTTTGATGACCACGGTTCTGCTTGTTCCCTTGCACAATGCTGGTCTGCTCGCAAAACAAGCAGCTAGCTTGGATGCGATTTCTGGTGGCCGCCTCACGCTTGGGGTAGGCGTCGGCGGGAGAGAGGACGACTTTCGGGCTGCACCTGCTTCTTGGCATGATCGAGGGAAGCGTTTTGAGGCGCAACTGGACACGATGAAGCGGGCTTGGTCTGGTCAACCGCTTGCCGAGGATATTGGACCGGTAGGCCCACCGCCAGTGCAGCCGCGAGGACCTGAACTGCTGATCGGGGGCTATTCTCCCACCGCGATCAAGCGCATCAGCCGGTGGGGAGACGGATACATTGCCGGAGGTGCCCCGCCACCAATGGCGCGTCAAGGCTATGAACTTGCTGAACAAGCCTGGAAAGATGCTGGTAAAGCTGGTAAACCACGGTTTGTCGCAGGAATGTACTGGGGCCTTGGCCCCAATGCGTCAGAGCGGGTGGGGGCATATATTCGCAACTACTATGCTTTTATGGGTCCGAGATCTGAGCAGATGGCTAGTGCTATTCCTGCGACATCTGAGGCAGTGAAAGGAGCAATACAAGCGTTTGCCGATATCGGTGTCGATGAAATTATATGCTGGCCTTGCATTCCAGACCTCGATCAAGTTGACCGTTTGGCTGAGTTGATAGGCTAACACTTTATCATAGCGAGAGAAGTAAAGGGCCTCTCTGGGAAACATACAACCTTCCAGGGAGGCAACTTTATCCCAAAAATCTCTGCCTCAGATGCAGCTTGAAAACCTACATTTTTTCAATCCTGTATAAGGCACTTGTGTAATTCAATTATGGGATACTGCGTTTGCGACCGGGTGGTTGGCCACATCCACCACAAGAGTTTATCTCATCAGGATAAGTAGGGCTAGTATATCACATTGTTCGTCGTGTCAGATAGAAATCCTGTGGAAGTGGAAAGGAAGAAGACTAGTTGAGAGGGTCTTTTTTGCCGCGAGATGTGCGGCGAGGCGTTTCATGGGATGGGGACTGCGGGCTATTGGACGGTTTGGAGGATTGAGGGGATTGAGTGCGGGTGACTTTTTCGCGGATCAGGGTGATTTGTGAATGGACTGCTTGACGGGACTGCTGGAGCTTGCGTGCTATTTGAGAGGGTCGCTCACTATTGATGAGGTAGCGACAGATGCTTTCTTGCTTTGCTGTCAATCCAATGGCTGGATGTTCTAGGGCCGTCCTTGCCATATCTTCCAATTCACCATACCTACTCCGTCTATAATCATCTAAATCGATAGGAGAGAAGAGCCACCGGTCAACAACGCGCATACCCGGTATACGTCCTTTTTCCACGAGGTGCATAAAATGCCAGTAACTGAGATCAAGCTGCTTCGCGGCTTCGTGCGTGGTCAACATACCATTGAGTTGTTGCAGGTTAAAATGTAGTTCATCGCTCCTAAGGGCCATGTTAGATGCCTTTCTACGGATTGCCGTACTTACTTACTCAGAATGTCGGGCAAAGACATAGTTAGTCAACATGAGTATACCATAGGAGGGGTGGGAGTGCAAGTTTTTAAAACATGGATTAAATCAAATCAAAGTTTTGAAACATTCGTTTGTGGTTCTAGTCGCTCTTAGAGCGACTAGAACCACAAACGAATGTTTCAAAACTTTGATTTGACTCAGATATTGTTGTATGACGAGAGAGTTTACCGCCGGGTTGGGAAGAGATTGGGCACTTTCATGGCAAGCATCATATCGCCAGCTATTTTGAGTTTGCCTGTCATAACGGCATTCATAGCATCCAATTTACCTTCGGTAATAGCTACCCAATCTTTATCACTGACAGTGAAAGTGATATCGGGCTTCGTGACGCCACCGGGGATAAGCGTACCCTCGCCGTTGACAATCTGAAAGGCCCATACTCCAGCTTCGTCGCCGGTAATGTTCCATTGGAGGGTTTTGGTCATTCCTGCTGCTGCCGCAGGATTAAATACGCCTGGCATAGCCTCGAAGATCTCAGCAACTGTCATAGTTGTTTTCTCCTAAATCTTTCTTTTAGAAGCAGGAAAAGTTCCTGCTAACGTTGCTATAGTATAGCACACCGCCATTAAGCGGGTAAACACCGCTTTTATGAATTTATGAATAGCTCTGCTGCCGACAAATTCCCCATAGCTGAAGCCAGGCACCTGGTCGCGTTTTTGTGGTAATATTTGGCAAAGATTGCGAACAGTGTGCGGCTGCCGCCAGTTGTGGCGAAGGAGCAGTTGAATGAATATCAAGGAAAGTAAGGAGAAGAAGCCATGAAGCCAATCGATCTTAGCCACATGCGTGTGATAGACCTGTCGCAGAATTGGGATGTGAATACTCCCTCTTTTGCCACCTATGAAGGGCCTACCGTCAAGTGGATTAAACGACCCGCCTTTGAAAAAGTGGGGGGACAGTTCATCTCGTCTACACTGCATGTAGGGACGCACCTGGATGCCCCGCTGCACTTTGTCACGAATGGACAGGATATTGGCAGTATTCCACTGGACAAACTGGTGGGGCCGGGGGTAGTAGTTGACCTGGAGGCTATGGGCATTGGGGATTATGAGATCTATACCTCGCAGCACTTTGAGGAGTGGGAGCGGAAGACTGGCATACGTATCGAGCCGGGCGATATTGTGGTGGTGCATACCGGCTACCACAAATATTACCAAAGCAACTGGTATGGTACATGCGAGCCGAACGAGATTCGTTATTTCAACATGCACCCTGGGCCCACCCGTGAGTTTGTCGACTGGACACTGAAGCGGCAGATCTCCTGGTTTGCCATTGATGCCAGTTCGATGGATCATCCCATGAATACAGTGCTGCGCATAGTCCGTTCCGACCTGGCAGCCAGATGTGCCAGGAAGCTGGGCAAGCCGCTTGAAGAAATCTGGCCCGAAGATGACCTGCAGCTCATGCACTACCAGCTATTCCCGCAAGGGGTTTTCCACGTGGAGAATGCAGGTGGCATGATCGACGAGGTACTCGACATGCGCTTATGGATCGGCTGTTTCCCCTGGAAGTTCAATATGGGAGAGGCAGCTTTCTGCCGGCTGGTAGCATTCGTTGAGAAGTAATCATTTTAGTGGACCCTGTAATGCCAAAGATCGTAGGTACTGCTACTGCTCAGGAGAGCACCTGCGGCTGAAATACGAGCAACATCGGCAGCCGTGCGAATGAAGCCGCCGGCAATAAATGGACCGGCAAGCAACTGGCGAAGGATTGCGACCATCTCTGGAAAGATAATACCCGGAAGAACCTCTACAATATCAGGGGCAACACGAGCAATTGTGCGAACTCCGGTTTCCAGAGCAGAATCGTCCAGTAAGAGAAGACGCTGAATTGTTACCAGTCCCTCAGCTTTGCCAGCAGAGACAAGCTGAGAGCGACTGGTGATAATGGCATCCACTCCAATATGGTGTAAATACTGAATACCGGCACGATCTTTTCCAACGCCGCTCACGAGGTCAACATGTACGACCAGGCCCTTCCCACGCTCATGAGCCTGAGCCACAAATGGAGGCAGTTGAAACGCATCGCCCTTGAGCATAAACAACAGTTGCGCATCAGAATCCAGGGCAACCTGAATATCTTCGTTCGACTTTATGGCTGCCGCCACTGGAAAGAGGCGGGTTAAGCGCAGAAACTCCTGTTTAGTCATTACTTTACTCACAGTTCAACTTGGGTGGTAAAGATCGGCCTTCCAACCCTTGACAAAAAGGCAATTGCCAGGTAATCTTAATATTATAAGCTGACCTACCTATTATAGGCTAACTCTATAGTGTTGTATAGTTAATACTGCTGGCTTTGTTCGTACCTGGCTGGTTTGCAACATTTTATTTTACACGAAGGTGTGAACTGCCAACGTAGATCCTTTGGACAATCGCATACATGCCCTGGGACAGTGAAATGAGAAGTCCTGAGCCGACCTTTTAGAAAGGCTTGGGGCTTTGTTGTTTTTTACTGCTACAGAGAGGTATTATATGCCTACGCAGTCCAGTGGGTCACTTCTTCAACTGCTTGCTCAATGCAAGACCATACCAGTTATCGAAAACCGCGAGCAATTTGCGCATATTTTCGATTCCTCACATGTCCGTGCTATCCTGTTGCGACATTGTAATCTGTTTGAACTTACACGCTTGTTGGAGCAAGCGTATAAGCGGGGGCTATCAGTCTACGTCAATGTTGATCATATTGATGGTATTCATCCTGACTCGGCTGGTCTGCGTTATCTGGCTGAACAGTTTCACGTAGCCGGTGTTGTTTCCAACCACCCCAAAACGTTATCCATAGCCAGAAGTTTTGGGCTGGAGACGATACAGCGTATTTTCGCGGTAGATTCAACCGGTTTAGAGATGGCTTTGGAATCAGTTGATAGGGCCAATACAGACCTGCTGGATATTTCGCCTGCGCTGGTCATCCCTTATATTGTCCCACAGTTAGCAGCACCGTTGCCGCTCCGTTTCATAGGCTCCGGCTTAATTCAGACGGCTCAGCAAGTACAAGCAGTACTTCATGCAGGTGCAGCAGGTGTTACTGTTATGCGCAGTGAACTCTGGCGGTGATATATTCCCGACTTTGGGAAATACATTTCCTTGCTTTCAGCGCGGTCCCAGCACAACAACGATACCTGTTGTGCTAGATCAATACCTTGTAGTGTATGGGGTACTCACAACCACGTTGAGAAACGATGAAGGTTGTCATTACCCTACTAGCAGAAAGAGGGCTATTTTATGGCTAAGTACGTGCTTGCCCTGGACCAGGGCACAACCAGTTCGCGAGCAATTGTCTTCGATCATGACGGGGCAATTGTCAGTTCAGCGCAACAAGAATTTCCCCAGATCTATCCCTCGCCGGGATTAGTTGAGCATGATCCAGAGGCAATCTGGTCAAGCCAACTCGCAGTTGCTCACGAGGCGCTGAAAAAGGCGGGTGCCTCAGCCTCGGATTTAGCCGCTATTGGAATTACCAATCAGCGCGAGACAGCTATCGTCTGGGAGAAGTCCACAGGAAAACCCGTTTTCAATGCCATTGTCTGGCAGAGCCGCCTCACCGTTCCGATTTGTGATGCTTTGAAGGCGAAAGGATTTGACAAGGAGATCCGTGAACGTACAGGACTTGTGACGGATGCGTATTTCTCCGGCACCAAGGTCAAGTGGATTCTCGACAATGTCGCTGGCGCGCGGGAGAAGGCAGATCGCGGGGAGCTACTCTTCGGCAATGTTGACACTTTTTTGATGTGGCGTCTCTCGAAGGGGCGAGTCCACACCACCGATCCCTCGAATGCTTCACGCACTCTTCTCTATAACATTTACAAGGGAGAGTGGGACGATGTCATTCTCAAGGAACTCGGTGTTCCGCGCTCTATGTTGCCTGAAGTGAAGCCGTCGAGCGGAGTCTTTGGAGAGACCGATCCAGAGTTCTTCGGCGCAGCTATCACCATGGCGGGCGATGCCGGAGACCAGCAGGCTGCTACCTTTGGACAGGCCTGTTATGAAGTGGGCATGGCAAAGAACACCTATGGGACCGGGTGTTTTATGCTCATGAATACGGGGGAGAAAGGCGTGCCATCTCAGAACGGACTCCTCACTACCCTGGCATGGGGCATTGGTGGTAAAACCTACTATGCTCTCGAGGGCGCCATCTTCATTACAGGAGCAGCCGTTCAGTGGCTGCGCGATGGCCTCGGTGTGATCAAGCAGAGCGTTGATGTGGAGGCCTTGGCGGCTACCGTTCCAGATAACGGCGGCGTCTACCTTGTACCGGCCTTTGTCGGCCTGGGTGCTCCTTACTGGGATCCCTATGCACGCGGCACGATCATTGGTCTGACGCGTGGTTCAACGGTAGGTCACATTGCTCGTGCCACACTTGAATCCATGTGCTACCAGACACGCGATGTGCTGGAGGCGATGACTGCCGATAGCAAGGTCGATTTGAAAACGCTGCGCGTTGATGGCGGTGCTGTTGTCAACAATCTGCTCATGCAATTCCAGGCGGATATCCTTGGCGTGCCGGTGCAGCGACCAAAGGTTGCCGAGACGACCGCTCTTGGTGCCGCTTACCTCGCTGGCCTCGCGGTTGGCTTCTGGAGCAGCCAGGAGGAAGTAGCTGAGCATTGGGCGATTGACCGCACATTCGAGCCTCAAATGAGCGCCGATCAGCGCGAAAAGCTCTATGCTGGCTGGAAGCGGGCCGTCGAACGCTCGCTGCATTGGGAGCAGGCCTGACACATATCGTAGGGGCGCAATCAATCTCTTGCGTCCCTACAGATCTCTTAGTGCGAACCTTGTAGTAATCGTTATTTTTTAGCGGCAACACTCTGTCAGTGTTCGCCGCCATTCCCTCAAGTATAAAGAAGGAGTGAACATCTATGGCAAATCAAGCTGTAGGTAGACCTACTGCACTGGCCGGCACGCTCGGTGAAATGATCGGAGAGTTCTTTGGCACGATGGTGCTAATTCTCTTCGGTGATGGCGTAGTGGCAACCGTTTTCCTCTATGGTAACATAGGAGGCACAAATAGTGGCCCAAGCCCATTTGCGGTCGAGTGGATTGTTATCATTCTTGGGTGGGGTCTTGCCGTTATGCTCGGTATTTATGTTGCCGGGGCAATTAGTGGTGCGCACATCAATCCGGCTGTAACTTTAGCGCTTGCTGCAACCGGCAGACATCCCTGGGGCAAGGTACTTCCCTACTGGGGAGCTCAGGTTCTGGGAGCTTTTGTCGCTGCGGCAATCCTCTACTTTGTCTACCAGGGCGCACTCGTCCATGCTTTGAGCCTCGAACATTTTTCCATTGGCCAGATTGCCCAGCCGCTTACTAACAATGGTTCGAGTGGTTACGGGTGGATTTTTTACACCTTTCCTAAGGAGTTTGTTGGACTATTCGGCGCCTTCGGCACCGAATTCTTAGGGACCGCCCTGCTTGTCGGCCTGATCCTGGTTATCGTTGATGCGCGGAACCAGCCCGTCCAGTCAAACCTCAACCCTCTTATCATCGGTCTCCTGATTGTGGCGATTGGTGCTTCATTCGGCCTGAACACCGGATATGCCATCAATCCCGCCCGAGATTTTGGCCCGCGCCTGTGGATTGCCATCGTCAGCGGTGGGGCCAGCCTTTCAGCAGACAATTACTACTTCTGGATTCCTATTGTCGCCCCTCTCGCTGGTGGTACTGTCGGTGCCCTCATCTACGATTACACTATTGGCAAAGTGCTTGCAGCCAAGGCGCTCATGAAATCTGGTACTGCGGAAACAAAAGGCGAAGCTGTACGCGAGCCTTCGGTCGAATAATTTTCGCGCTTCCGAATACATGAAAGGGCGGAAGTACGAAGGTGTGAACGCCTTCGTACTTCCGCAATCATCAAATCGCTATGCAACCACTATCGTCAGCAACGCGCATTCACAACCTTGCTCTCCTGGATAGAGAAGCTTTCGATGTCCTGGTCGTCGGCGGAGGCGTCACCGGTGCTGGTGTCGCCCTTGATGCGATTGCCCGTGGATACAAAGTCGCGCTCGTCGAGAAAACCGACTTTGCCAGTGGCACGAGCAGCAAATCAACGAAGCTTGTACATGGAGGCATTCGCTACCTGCCGAATTTTGATTTCGCCTTAGTGCATGAAGCCTTGACCGAGCGTGGTACCCTGCTGCAAATCGCACCATTTCTGGTGCAGCCGGTTGGATTTGTCCTCCCTCTCTACAAGGGCGACCGCCATCCGGTAGGCCTACCAGTTACTACGCCGCGGGGCATTGGTCTTGGCTTCATTCTCAATGTTGGACTCTGGCTCTATGACATATTGTCAGCACGAGGCGGAGTGAAAAGGCATCGCCATTTAAGTCGTGAGAAGGTACTGAAACTGGCTCCCGCCCTCGTTACAGAAGGGCTGAAAGAAGGTTTCATCTACTATGATGCGCAAACCAACGATGCGCGTCTCACCATGGCTCTCATTCGCACTGCTGCTCAATACGGGGCCGTAATCGCGAACTACGCGGAAGTCACCTCCTTTGTCACCGAACAGGGAAAAGTATGTGGCGCACGTGTTCGTGACTATCTGAACGACCAGGAGTTCACTGTTCGCGCTCGCTACGTTGTGAACGCGACAGGTATCTTTTCTGAAGAAGTTGAGGCCCTCACTGGAGAGGAGCCACAGGTCAATATCGAACCGAGCAAAGGCGTACACCTGGTTCTGTCTCGCGAAGATGTAAAACTTGGAGATTCCGCGATTGTTTTACCAGAGACTGATGACCGGCGCATCCTTTTCATCGTTCCCTGGGAATCACGCGCCATCTTTGGTACCACCGATACTGGAACAGGTGATCTGAATCATCCGGTCGCCACACAAAAGGATGTTGCCTATCTGCTAGGACATCTCAACCGATATCTTTCCGTTCATCTCACCGAGGCGAACATCATCAGCACGTATGCGGGTTATCGCCCGCTTGTGCGTCCAGGACGCGGCTCTAAGCATTCTTCGGCGAAGCTATCGCGCACTCACGTCGTTCTTGAGGGGTCATCCGGCTTGATTTCGATTGTTGGCGGGAAATTGACCACCTACAGGCGTATGGCCCAGGACACTGTCGATGTTCTGAGTCGCCGTGACGGCTCGACACCGGTCCACCCGACGCAAAACCTGCCCTTGTACGGTAGTGCTGGCTGGCCTGTTGTGCAGCGTGATCTGGAAAGGGAAGGAACAGCCCTTGGACTGAGTCCTCAAACACTCAAGCATCTGGGAAAGAGCTACGGGTCAGAAGCATTGAAAGTGTTGAAGCTCCTTGAAGACGACGCTTCATTAGGGCAGTTGCTCATTGATGATCTTCCCTACATTCGTGCCGAAGTGCTGCATGCCTGTCGCCAGGAGATGGCGATGACGCCTTATGATGTGCTGGCTCGTCGCACCTCAATTGCTCTAGTGGATCGTCAGAGGGGGTTAGCTGTTGTCAATGATGTTGCTGATCTCATGGCGAAAGAGCTTGGCTGGTCATCTGAGCAGCAACAGGCTGCGATTGAAACCTATCGTACTGCTATGGAGGAACAATTGGCTGCCGAGAAACGGGTAGAGGCGGTCACATCCGGGGAAAGATAAAGGCATGTCATTAATATACGGAGGAATAGGATACTATGAAAAAACTCATCAACAAACCGGAAGATGTTGTCAAAGAGGAGCTGGAGGGCATGGCAGCAGCCCATGCAGACCTGATTCGTGTTGATATCGAGCAGCAAATTATCGTTCGTAAAGACGCTCCTGTGCAGGGTAAAGTCGGTGTTATCTCTGGTGGCGGCAGCGGCCACGAACCGATGCATGGAGGTTTTGTTGGACGCGGTATGCTCGACGCCGCTTGCCCTGGTGCTGTCTTTACCTCTCCTGTGCCCGATCAAATGCTTGCTGCCACAAAAGCTGTCAATGGCGGTGCGGGCGTGCTGCATGTTGTTAAAAACTACACCGGCGACGTTCTCAACTTTGAGATGGCCGCTGAACTGGCCGCAGCAGAGGGTATAGAGGTTGAAAGTGTTGTCACCAATGACGATGTCGCCGTACAGGATAGTCTCTACACGGCGGGGCGCCGTGGTGTTGGTATTACTGTCCTGCTGGAAAAAGTCGTGGGCGGCTTCGCTGAAACGGGCGCGTCATTGGCCCAGGTTGCAGCATTGGCACGTAAGGTCAACAGCCAGGGACGCAGCATGGGTATGGCACTTACGTCTTGCACTGTGCCAGCGGCAGGTAAACCCACCTTTGATCTGGGCGAAGACGAGATGGAGATCGGGGTTGGTATTCATGGCGAGCCTGGTCGCAGGCGAGTCAAATTGGCTTTTGCCGATGAGATTACCGAGATGCTCGCTACTCCCATTATTGAAGACCTCGGCCTCAAGTCGGGTGAGCAAGTCCTCGCCTTCGTCAACGGCATGGGTGGAACACCTCTCGTCGAACTCTATATCGTTTACAACACCTTGAATCGCATCCTGCAAGGCAAAAATATCACCATTGCCCGTAATCTGGTGGGGAACTACATCACGTCTTTGGAGATGGCCGGCTGCTCCATCACCCTGCTGCGCCTGGACAACGATGTAACAAGATACTGGGATGCGCCTGTTCATACTCCTGCCCTGCGCTGGGGTGTGTAAGTCATAATATGTTCCTGGCGAACGTTAGAAAGCAACCCGTATGACCAACGAAGATACCATGCGCTGGTTAGAGCGCATTGCCGATGTGCTGCATGAGAACCGCGAGTATTTGACGAGCCTCGATTCTGCTATTGGTGACGCGGATCACGGCATCAATATGGATCGAGGCTTCAGTGCCGTTCGGAGCAAATTTCCCACCATGCAATCCATGGACATCGCGGGCCAGTTACGAACAGTGGGGTCAACGCTTGTTTCTACTGTTGGCGGAGCCAGTGGCCCGCTCTATGGGACAGCCTTCTTGAGGGCAGGAGGGGCGGTAGCTGGCAAGCAAGAGCTTACTTCGGCTGATGTCGTTACTATGCTGGATGCATTTCTGGGAGGTATTGTTGCGCGTGGTAAGGCTCAACCCGGTGAGAAAACGATGGTGGATGCTTTGACGCCAGCTCTAAATGCTGCTAAACAGGCCTTGAACGATGGCGCTGCGCTCGCGGAATTGACACAACTCACCACTGCAGCCGCTGAAGAGGGTATGAAGGCCACCATTCCTCTGCTTGCTACGAAGGGCCGGTCCAGCTATTTGGGTGAGCGCAGTATTGGCCACCAGGATCCCGGTGCGACATCGAGCTGGCTCATCCTTCGTAGTCTTGCGGAGACCTGTCAAACTATGAAATAACCAGGCAAACTGCCTGGTTATTTCATGCAAATGGAGATCGCACCATGACCGTGGGTTTGGTCATTGTTTCCCACAGCGCCCAGCTGGCCGCGGGAGTCGCTGAACTTGCTGGACAGATGGCCCAGGGCAAAACTTCCATCGCTGCCGCAGGTGGGGCTGTCGATAATGTACTGGGAACATCCGCTGATAAAATTCTCGCGGCCATCCAATCTCTTGACAATTCAAATGGAGTATTGGTACTGTTGGACCTGGGCAGTGCCGTACTCTCTGCTGAGATGGCGCTGGAGATGGTGAGTGATGACCAGAGAAGCCGCATACGTCTCAGTTTTGCGCCTCTTGTTGAAGGAGCAATAGCGGCTGCCCTCGAAGCCTCGCTCGGTCATACGCTT
>WNFB01004446.1_pt1 | contig 24168 bp, 18 predicted proteins | sample 5400501 | NCBI WGS metagenome assembly WNFB01 (sample SAMN13153341, study PRJNA577476) | soil metagenome | isolation source: 200 cm saprolite under Douglas fir tree site 2 hole 1 | place: USA:California | collected 2015-04-18 | reverse complement strand
CAAGGAAACTATTGCAATCCTATGCCTTTTTCCTTGACGCCCCTCTTTCCGAAAAGAGACAATGCGTTAATTTCAATAGGTGTCGCCGGCCATCGAATGAAGCACGGTAGTCTTCGCAGGTCGCTCAGCCTGCTCCTCGTGGTGTCCCTGCTGGCGCCCGGCCTGGGATCCGCTCAGCCGCCGGCCGGTGCCCAGCCGCCGCAACCACCGGGGGACGCGACGCGTGCCCCCCAGCCCCCGGGGCCGTCCCCGGTACGCGGCACGATGCCCGGGCCGGATTATCGGCTGGGTCCGGGGGACGTGCTGGACGTGCAGATCGCGGGCCGCCTCGAGGTGATCCGGCAGCAGGCCGTCGTCGATCTCGAGGGCGCGATCAACGTGCCTCCCCTGGGGGCTGTTCCCCTCGCAGGTCTGACGTTGCGCGAAGCCCATCGGCGCGTCGCGCAGCGTGCGCGCGAGGTATTCCGGTTCGCCGAGGCAACGATCACGGTCATGACCCCGCGGACGTTCGAGATCGTCGTGTCGGGCGAGGTCGAACGTCCCGGGATGCTCCAGGCCACGGCGCTGCGCCGCGTGCACGACGTCATCCTCGACTCGGGAGGGATCACGGCGCGTGGGAGCACTCGGCGTGTTCTCGTGACGCGCAAGGGCATCGAGAGCGAAATCGATCTGCTCGCGTTCCAGCTTCGCGGCGACGTGACCCAGAATCCGTTGATGGAAGAGGGTCTCAAAATCCACGTCCCCGCGCGAGCCGGCTCCGTCACGCTCACGGGCGCGGTGCGCCGGCCCGGGGAGTACGAGCTCGGCGCGACGCCTTCGCTGCGCGCGCTCCTGGAGCTGGTGGGCGGCGTGAGCCAGTGGGCGGCCGACGGCGAAGCGCGGCTGACGCGCGTCGGCGCCGATGGCCGCAAGGAGACGTTCCCGCTCGAGATGCGCTCGGCGCTCAAGCCTCCCGCGGACGTCACCCTCCAGCCGGGAGACGCGATCTTCGTGCCGCCGATCTCCGTACTCCAGGACCTCGTCGAGGTTCGCGGGGCGTTCAACGGAACGCCCGAGAGCACCAAGGCGACGGTCGCCGGCAAGGCGACGATCCTCCAGCGCGTCGAGCTGGCGCAGGGAGAGCGGGTTCGCGACGTCGTGGTCAAGGTGGGCGGCGCGGCGGCGTACGCCGACCTGCGTCTGGCGCTGGTCGAGCGCAACGGCGTCACCGGGCCGCGGCAGCGGATCCCGATCGATCTCCATCGGCTGCTCGTCGAGAAGGACGAGGCGCCCAACATCACGCTCCAGAACGGCGACGTCGTCGTCCTGCCGGTCGTCGAGGACCGGGTGTTCGTCCTCGGCGAGGTCAAGACGCCGGGCGCCCACGACTTCCGGCCGGACCTGACCCCGCGCGAGTACGTCGCGCTGGCCGGCGGGGCCACGAATCGGGCGAGGCTCGACAACTCCGTGGTGACCTTCCGAAACGGAAGGACCTACGCGATGGCCGACGCGCCACCGCTCGAGCCCGGGGCCGTCGTGACGGTGCCCGAGGTCGCGCTCAAGTGGTGGCAGGACTACCTCACGATCCTGAACGCAATCGCGACGCTGGCCACCGCCTACACCGGCCTCTACTTCATCTTCCGAGGCCAGGCCAACTGACCGATGTACGAAGCGTACTGGGAGCTCAGCGAACCGCCGTTCGACAACTCGCCGAACCCGAAGTTCTTCTACCTGTCGCCCGAGCACGAGGAGGCGCTGGTGCGCCTCGTCTACACGGTGCGGCACCGCAAGGGCTGCGGGATGCTCACGGGAGAGTACGGCTGCGGGAAGACCACGCTATCGCGCGCCCTCATCCAGCGTCTCGAGGCCGAGCGCTACGAGATCGGTCTCCTGACCAACCCGTGCTGGAACGCCGTCGACTTCCTGCGCGAGGTGCTCTACCAGCTCGGCGTCGAGACCCAGGAGACGCGCAGGCCGGAGCTGCTGCACGTGCTGAACGACCTGTTCTTCCGGAACTTCCAGGCGGGCCGGGACACCGTGGTCATCGTCGACGAAGCGCAGCTCATCGAGGACGACGCGGTCTTCGAGGAGCTGCGACTGCTCATGAACTTCCAGACCGACGAGCGATTCCTGGTGACCCTCCTGCTCATCGGCTCGCCGGAGCTCGCCGTGAAGGTCCGGCGGCTCAAGCACCTGGATCAGCGGATCACCCTCCGGTACCACCTCAATACCCTCGACTACACGCACACGGCGAACTACATCGGCCACCGGCTGCGGATGGCCGGTCAGCCCAACCAGCTCTTCACCGAGGAGGCGATCAAGCTCGTCTTCGACTTCACGCGAGGGACGCCGCGTGAGATCAACAACCTGTGCGACGTCGCCCTGCTGGTCGGGTACTCGAAGCGCGTGAAGGAGATCGGCGAGAAGATCATCGCCGAGGTGATCAAGGACATGGTCGGGGTCTCCTGATGGTGCGCATGAGCGACATCGTGCGCGGTATCGTCCGCGAGAAGGCGGCGGACGAGGTCAAGGGATCGGCGGCGCCCGAAGCGCCGCCAGCGCCGCCGCGGACGCGCCCGGTTGCGGAGGGGCCCGCGCCCCCGCCGCGGGTCGAGACGCCGCCCGCCGTCGAACCGGCGGCGAGCCTCGACGCGTTGCCGCTCGAGGTGACGGCGCCGGAGACACTCGCCGAGAGCGCGGAACCGCTCTTCGCCGAGCTCCAGCTTTTCCTGGCGCGCGTCCGCGAGATCATCCGCACCGGCGACGCGTTCCCGTGGTCGGAGCTGGAGCACCTCATCGAGCGCTGCGTGGTGTCGCTGGAGCGGTCGAGTGAGCTCTTCTGGGTGGCCAACAATACCATCGCGCTCGCCGGCGTCGATTACCTGGCCTTCCACCAGGCGCGCGTCGCGGCGCTCGCGATCGCCATCGCCGCGAGTGTGGGGTACGATCGGCCGCGGCGGGTGCAGCTCGGCATGGCCGGCTGCCTGATCGACGTCGGGCTCTGGCAGCTGCCCGAGGGCCTATCGCGGCGGCTCGACGCGCTGTCCCCGGAGGAGCAGGCGCTCTACCGCTCGCACCCGCGGTTGTCGGTCGAGTGGATCCGCCGCTGGTCCCCTCCGCACGAGGAGCTCGTCGAGGCGGTGCTCCAGCATCACGAGCGCGAACAGGGACAGGGTTTCCCGCAGGGCCTCCACGGGACCACCGTGAACCAGGACGCCAAGATCCTGGGCCTGGTCGACACCTACACGGCGCTCACGATGCCGCCGCCGCCGCGGCCGCGTCTCAGACCGCACGAGGCGATCCGCGAGATCGTGCGCACCAAGCACGAGTCCTTTCCATCCTCCCTGGTCAAGGCGCTTCTCTCGGAGATCTCCGTCTTCCCACCGGGCACCCTCGTCCGCCTGAACACCGGCGAGGTCGGCCGCGTGACCGCGGTGAACCGCAACCATCCGTTGCGTCCGCGCGTCGAGATCGTCGCCGACGGCAAGGGCCAGCGCCTGCCGTCGCCGAAGACGACGGACCTCTCCGAAGCGCCGTTCCTCTACATCACGGGCGCCGTCGCGGAGGGCGGGCGGTGAGAGCCCTCACGCGCCGGGCGGTCGCCGACGCGGGCGAGCTCGCGCGCGTGGCGGCGGAATGCGCCTCCCCGCTCGAGCCCGGGCTCGTGCCCGTGCAGAGGCCCTTCGCCGCCGGCGAGGTCACGGTCGATCTCGCGTGCGCGGACGCGAGCGGTCGTCTCGTGCTGGTCGTGTGCGACGTCGTCGCCGGGCCCGAGACCGTGCTGCGCGCCGTCGAGGCCGTCGCGTGGTTCGGGGAGCACGCCGCGCTCCGCCCAAGCGTGTTTCCCGACGCCGCGCTCGATCGGGACGCGGCGCCTCGCGCGCTGATCGTGGCGTCGCGGTTCAGCGAGGGCTTCCGCTGATGGCGCAGTACGAGATGAACCTCCGCGACTACTGGCTGATCGTGCACCGTCGGCGCGTGATCATCATCATGTCGACGGTGCTCGTCGCCCTCTTGAGCCTCGGGTTCGCCCGGCAGAAGGTGCCCGTCTACCAGGCGACCGCCGCCGTCAAGTTCGAGCAGTCGACCCAGCTGTCGGGGCTCCTCGTGGAGGTGCTCTCATACTCGAGCGCCGACTCGATCGAGACGCAGGTCACGCTCATCAAGAGCTACCCGACCCTCGAGGAGGTCGCGAAGCGACTGGGGCGCCTCCCGGAGACGACCTCGGGCGGGGCCGTGCGCGAGTCGAAGAGCTACTGGGCGGTGCTGGACTCGATCAGCAGCAAGCTGAAGGTCGCCCGGGTGCCGAACACGAGCATCCTCGAGGTCACGGCGACCTCGACGAACCCGCGGGAGGCCCGGGACCTCGCCAACGCCACCGTGGAGGCGTACCGCGACCATAACAAGGCGATGCGAAACGCGCGCGTCACCGAGGCTCGGCGATTCATCGAGAACCAGCTCAAGGATGTCGAGACGCGCGGCCGGCGCACCGAGGCGGAGATCTGGGCGTTCCGGGAAGCCAACCGGATCATCGCACCCGGCGCCGAGTCCTCGGTGCTGCTCTCGCTCTTCACCCAGGTCCGGGGGGACATCGAGAAGGCCCGCCAGCAGCGGATCGAGCTCGAAGCGATCCAGCAGCGTTTCACGCGGCTCGACCCGACGAGCGGCGCCGAGCGGATCTTCGTCGAGACCTCGAACCCGGCGATGCAGAGGCTGCAGGCCACCTACTCGGAGCTCCTCCTCGAGCGAAACAACCTCGCGCTCGAGGTCACCGAGAAACATCCCCGTCTCCAGGCGCTCGACGACCGGATGCGCGAGGTCCGCATGGAAATGCGGCGCGAGGTGGCCGCGCAGATCGCGATGCTACGCAACCGCGAGGAGCTCCTGAACCGACAGATCGGCGAGCTGCAACAAAAGAACCGGGAGCTTCCCTCCCTCGAGCTCTCCCTGCAGCGGCTCCAGCGCGAGGCCAAGACCAACGACGACCTGCTCGCGCTCCTGAAGACGAAGCACCAGGAGGCGCTGATCAAGGAGGCCGAGCAGATCGAGGAGGTGTCCATCGTCCGGCCGGCCACGGAGCCGGACGCGCCCCTGGGCGGTCAGACGATGAACACGATCCTGGTCGGCGCGGTGCTGGGGCTGTCGCTGGGTCTCGTGCTCGCGTTCGTGCGGGAGACCCTCGACACCTCGATCGGCACCATCGAAGACGTCGAGGCGTACCTGGGCGTTCCGGTGCTGGGCGTGGTGCCGCACATCGACTCGCGCGAGACCGTGCAGCGGATCCTCGAGCGCCGGCCGGAGCTCGCTCAGATCGATCCCGAGGCGCTGTTGAGCCACTCGCTGCTCATCACGCACTTCGATCCGAAGTCGCCGGTCGCCGAGGCGTACCGCACCCTCCGCACCAACATCCAGTTCGCGCGCATGGAGCGGTCCGGAAAGGTCATCGTCGTGTCGAGCCCGACCCTTCAGGAGGGCAAGACCACGACGATCGTGAACCTGGCGCTCACGATGGCCCAGAGCGGCCAGAAGACGCTGCTCATCGGCGCGAACATGCGGCGTCCGAGCATCCACCGGTTCTTCGGGATCGAGCGGGAGCCGGGCCTGTCGAACATCCTCGTCGGGAGCGCGCAGTGGCAGGACTGCATCCGGACGGTCGCGGACATCCTGATGGGGCGGTTCGAGATGGAAGACGTGATGGCGGCCCCCGGCCTCGACAACCTGCACATCATCGAGGCGGGCCCGGTCCCGGCCAACCCGTCGGAGCTCCTGTCGACGCCGGCCATGACAGGGTTCCTGCACTCGGTGCGCGACGTGTACGACGTGGTGCTGATCGACACACCGCCGATCCTGCCGGTCACCGACTCGGCGATCGTCGCCTCGCAGAGCGACGGCGTGGTCCTCGTCTACCAGGCCGGCAAGGTGGGCCGGCTCGTTCTCAAGCGGGCGAAGGTCCACGTCGAGAACGTCGGGGGCAAGGTCTGGGGTGTCGTCCTGAACGACGTGAAGACGGAGATCGCGGGCTACGCCTACACGCAGTACTACACGCACTACTACGGCGAGGAGACGGTCGTCGACCGCCGCAAGGAGCGTCTGCAACGGGTGGGCGGGTTCCTACGCCGTCTCATCCACCGCGGGGGCCCCGGCGATGCAGGGCCCGCTTCCGTCGACGGCGTAACGGCCACCAGTGCGTCTTTCACGAGCGCACCGGCGCCCGAGAGGGACGCGCTCGACGTGCCCGTGCGCCACGCGAGGCCGTCCAGAAGGCTCTGGATAGCCGTGATCGTCGTCGCGTTGCTCGCCGCCCTCGGCGGCCTCGCCGGCTGGCGCATGGGCTGGTTGGGCAGCGGACTCCGACCGAAGGAGCTCCTCCGTCAGCGCTTGGAGGCGCCGCCCACGTCGCCGGCTGTGCCCGCTCCGCCTCGAGCCGTCACGCCGCTCGTTCCGCTTGAGTCTCGGTCGCCGGAAGCGTCCGCACCGCTCGTGGGGCCGACGGTCGTCGCGGGGGCGCCGGCACCGGTCGAGCGGTCCGCGCCCGTCGCGACTCCGGCGCCCGCAAAGCCCGAGCCGGCCGCTCCGGCCGGGGGCGGCCCGGCCGGGGCCCGCTTCGCCGTCGAGTTCGGACCGTTTGTGACCGCCCCGGAGGCGGAGCGCATCGAGCGGCAACTGAACGGGGCCGGCTATCAGACGGTGCGCTTCCGCCAGCAGACGGGAGGCGCGCTCTACGCCGTGCTGATCGAGAAGATCCCGAGCGCACGCGACGCCCAGGTGCTCGTCACCACCCTACGGGAGCAAGGATTCGGCGACGCGTTCGTGGTCGGGGAGCGAGAGCCGCTGAGCGTGCAGGTAGGTCTGCCGCTTCCGCTTCGTGGAGCCGTGCAGACGGCCGAGCGCCTGCGCACGAGCGGCCACCAGGTGCGAGTCGCCAGCCAGCCGGGCGAGGCGGTGACGTTCGCCATCCGTCACGGCAACTTCGCCACGTCCCGGGAAGCGGAGGCGAAGAGTCAGGAGCTGCTACGTCTCGGCCTGGGGAACCAGGTCGTGCGCGTGAAGTAGGCGCTCGTGGATTCGGCCTTCGTCCTGGCCGCCGCCCTGGCCGTGTTCCTCGTCGTGTTCGTCAAGACGGAGTTCGGTCTCTACCTCGTGATCTTCTCCATGCTGCTCTCGCCCCAGTTCGGCTCGGGCGGGGGCGCGATCGCCGAGGGCCGCCGGATCGTCGTTCGTGGCGAGGACATCCTCCTGCTGGTCGTCGCGCTGAGCTGGCTCGCCAAGACCGCCGTGAACAAGGAGCTGGGGCTCGCCGTGAAGACCCCGCTCAACCGGCCGATCCTCGCGTACGTGGTCGCGACCGTGCTCGCGACCCTGATCGGGTACGCGACGGGAACGGTCGCCGGCGTGGGCGGATTCTTCTACGTCCTCAAGTACGTCGAGTACTTCGTCGTCTACTACATGGTCGTGAACAACCTGGTCGACCGCCGGCAGGCCTGGCGCCTCGTCACGGCGGCGTTCCTGACGGCCGTCATCGTCAGCCTGATCGGGATGACCCAGATCCCGAGCGGGCAACGAGTGTCGGCGCCGTTCGAGGGGAAGGACGGCGAGCCCAACACATTCGGCGGCTACCTCCTGCTGCTCATCGCCGTGGCGGGAGGCATCGCGCTCGAGACGGCGCGCCTGCGCACCCGGGCGCTCTGCCTGGGGCTCGTCGGCCTCATGTCGATCCCGTTCGTGTTCACACTCTCGCGGACGTCCTACGTCGGCGCGATTCCGGCGGTGGTGGCCATGGCGGTGCTTTCGAGCCGGCGGCGCGTGATGATCGGCGCCCTCGTCGTCGGGCTGGTCGCCTCGCCCCTGGTCTTTGCGCTCTTCCCCGACACGGTGATGAAGCGAGTCCGCTACACGTTCGAGCCCGAGCGCGGGCAGCCCACGGTGAGAGTCGGCGCCGTCGGGCTCGACCCGTCGACGTCGGCTCGGCTCATCAGCGTGCAGCAGGCCTTCGAGGGGTGGACGCATCGCCCCATCTTCGGCTACGGCGTGACGGGGTTCGCGTTCATGGACCAGCAATTCGCGCGGACGCTCGTCGAGACGGGCATCGTGGGACTCGCAACGTTCCTCGTGCTCGTGTGGGCGGTGCTGAAGGCCGGCGTCGGCTCGTTCCGGGTCCTGCGCGTTCCCGAGGAGCGCGGGCTGGCGCTCGGCTTCGTCGCCGGGACGATCGGCCTCCTGGGCCACGCGGTCGGCGCCAACACGTTCATCATCGTGCGCATCATGGAGCCCTTCTGGTTCTTCGCCGCCATCGTGATCGCGCTGCCCGGTCTGGTTCTGGCCGAGACGGCCCCGCTTCCCGCGACGGGCGCACCCCTGTCCCGGCGCGTCGCGTGATGGCGCCGCGCGCGATCGTCGCGCGAGCCCGGAAGATTCGACTCCTCGTCATGGACGTCGACGGTGTGCTCACGGACGGCCGGATGATCCTTTCCGAGCGCGGCGACGAGCTGAAGACGTTCCACACGCACGACGGGGTCGCCGTCGCCCTGGCGAAGCGGGCCGGGCTCCGGACGGCGATGGTGACGGGCGAGTCGAGTCCGATCGCGAAGGCGCGGGGAAGCAAGCTGGGCGTCGACTCGGTCGTCCTCGGGGCGCGCCGGAAGCGCGAGGTCGTCGAGGCGCTACGCGCCGAGTACGACGTGGCCGCCGACGCGGTCGCCTTCATCGGCGACGACCTCCTCGACATCCCGGCGATGCAGGTCGCCGGGCTCGCGGTCACGGTCGCTGACGCACCGGCGTCCGTGAAGGCGGTCGCGCACCTCGTGACGCGCGCCAGAGGTGGGCACGGGGCTGTCCGCGAGCTGGTCGAGCTGCTCTTGCGCGCGCAGCGTACGTGGCAGAGCGTCGTGGCCGCCTACGTGCGCGAGCACGGAGGTCGATGAGCCCGTCGAGCTCGCCGGGGCTCAGAGGTCGGACGCTCCGAAGCTTCCTCCTGCTCGGCGCCCAGCGGGTCGTCGGCGTCGTCGTCACGGCCGGCGGCAGTATCGCCCTCGCCCGCCTCCTGACGCCGGAGGTCTTCGGGCTCTACGCCATCCTCGTCTTCGTGATCACAGCAGGCGTCCGGTCCAGCGAGCTCGGGCTCGGCGCCGCGCTGATCCAGCGGCGGGATCTCGACCCGGCGGCGGGTCTGGGCGTAGCGTTCACGGCGACGTTCGGTCTCGCGCTGGCGCTGGGCGCGGCGATCGCCGCGGCGGCGCCGCTCGTCGCGCGGTGGCCGGGCGTGTCGAGCGACGTGACCGCACCCGTACGCTGGCTCGCGCTGCTCGTCGTGCTGTCGTCGCTCCGCATGCCGGCGATGGTCCTGCTCGAGCGCCGACTCGCCTACCTCCCGCTGACGGTCGCGGAGACCGCCGACACGGTGACGTTCCACGCCGTCGCGATCGCCGCGGCGATCGCCGGCGCCGGGCTCTGGAGCTTCGTCATGGGCGCGCTCGCGGCGCGCGCCGTCAACCTGGTCGTGCTCTGGGGGGCAGCCCGGTGGAGACCGACGCTCCGCTGGAGCTGGCGCGAGCTGGCCCCGGTGATGAAGTTCGGGATCCTGTTCCAGGGAAGCATCCTGGTCACGATCGCCGGGGATGCGGTGGTGCCGATCTTCGTCACGGCGTGGAGCGGCGTCACGGGGGTCGGGTTCCTGAACTGGGCCGCCACACTCGCTTTCCTGCCCTTACAAGTCGTCAGCATCGCGGGCCGCGTGCTGTTCCCTGCCCTCTCGAGCCTTCAGGCCGACACCGAGCGGTTTGCCGAGGCCACGGCGCGCGCGCTGAACCGCGTCACCGCCGTCCTGTATCCCGCGGCGACGCTGCTCCTGGCCGGCGCGGACCCCGTCGTCCGCCTGATCTTCGGCGAGGCGTGGTTGCCGGCGATCCCCGCGGTGCGATGCTTCTGCCTGTCCGCGATCATCGGGGGCACCTCGACCATCTTCGTGCACGCCCTCTACAGTCTCGGGCGGGCTGACATCGTGTTCCGGCTCAACCTCGCGAGTGCCGTCCTGCTGTGGGCGATCACGCTGGTGTTGGTGCCGTGGCTCGGTTTCGTCGGATTCGCGGTCGCAAGCGTGAGTCTCGCATGCGCGGGCGTGTCGTACACGGCGCTGAGCGTCCGCCGCCTCGCCCCGGTCCGTGTCCTCCCCGCCGTCCGCGTGCCGCTGGCCGCGAGCCTCGGCAGCGCGGCGGTTCTCGCCGCGCTCGTCGGCTTCTGGGTCCACGACCTGCCGTCCCTGCTCATCGCCGTCGGGGTGTCGGCGGGGGCGTACGTCGTCTTCGCCGGGTTCATCGGGGGCGCCGCCTGGCGGGTCGAGTTCATGGCCGACTGGCGGACGGTGCTTCAGGGGTGACGGCCCACTTCTCCGCCGCCGGGCAGAGCGCATCGTGAGGCTCCGGGAATCCTGGCGGCACTTCAAGCCCGATCAGGTCCGCGACTTTCTCCGCGCGGGCCACGAAGGCCGTGATCATCCGTCCCGCCTCAAGGCGATCGAACTGCTCGAGGGGATGACATCGGTGCTCGATGTGGGCTGCGGAACCGGCGTCATGTTCGAGCTGGTCCGTGAACGCCGGCCGGAGCTCGACTACCTCGGCATCGACGTCACGCCGCAGTTCGTGGCGGCGGCGCGCGAGCGGTTTCCGGCCGACGCCCGGAGGTTCCGGGAAGGCTCGCTCTACGAGCTCGACCGGCTGCCCGGCGCGTTCGACGCGATCCTGTGCCGTCACATCCTCGAGCATCTGCCGGACTACGCTCCTGCGGTGCAGCGCATGTACGCGCGCGCCCGGCGCAAGCTCATCGTCGTCTTCTACCTGCCGCCCCGGCCGCTCCGGCTCCGGCGCAAGCGGAACGAACGGTTCGAGCGTGGCTTCTACACCCACACCTACGACCTCGGTCGCTTCCTCGACCATCTTCTGAACGGGCTCACGCCGCCGGCCGCCGAAGTCCGTGTCCATCCCCGCCAGGGGACGAGCGATCCCAGCTTTCGGTGGGGCGACCGGGAGAACGTCATCTACGAGATCATCCGGTGAGCGTGAGCCTCGTCATCGCCACGTTCAACCACGCGCGGCTCCTCGCCGAAGCCATCGACAGCGCCCTCTCCCAGACGCTCGATCCCGTTGACGTCGTCGTGGTCGACGACGGCTCGACCGACGATACGCCGGCCGTCCTGGCGCGCTACGACGCCCGCATTCGCGTCCTCCGGCAACCCAATCGCGGCTTGGCCGCGGCCCGCAACGCCGGGCTCGCCGCGACGCGCGGCACCTACGTCGCGTTCCTCGACGCGGATGACGTCTTGGCGCCGACGAAGCTCGCCGAGCAGGTGGCGGTGCTCGAGCGCGCGCCGACCCTCGGATGGACCTACTGTGACGTGCTCATCGAGACGGTGGCGACCGGGGCCAGGGTGACGGCGTGGCTCTTCCCCGAGCTGATCCACGGCAACTTCATTCCCGCCATCGCGCCGCTCGTCCGTCGAACGGCGCTCGACGTGGTGGGCGGGTTCGACGAGAGGCTGACCGCGCTCGAGGACTGGGACCTGTGGCTGCGCCTGGCTCTGAGCGCCGAGGCTCGCTACAGCCCGGCCGTGCTGGCGACCTACCGCGTCCGGCCCGGGGGGATGAGCGAGGACAGATCCCGAATGGATCGGAACCGGTTCCGCGTCCTCGACAAGCTCCACCGGAACAGGGCGCTCGAGGGCCTCGGGTCCGTCGGACGCCGCATCATCGCCGACACGCACAACTGGCTCGGCAAGGAGGCCTATGCCTGCGGCGACTGGGGGGAGGCGCGGCGCCGTTTCACGGCGTCCGTCCTGACCGTGCCGTGGCAGCGGGAGGCCCCGATGCTCCTTGGCCTGAGCCTCGTCCGGGGTGGGGCGCGAGCCTGGACGAGCGGATCGGGGAACGGTCCGCGGTGACCATGGGCCCATGAACGACACCGCCGTGATCGTCGTCAGCTACAACACGCGGGACCTGACCCTCCAGGCGGTCGCGTCCGCCCGCACCGCGACCGACGGGCTCGACGCGCGAGTCATCGTGGCCGACAACGGCTCGGCCGACGGCACGGTCGAGGCAGTGCGTGCGGCCTATCCCGAGGTCATGGTCCTCGAGAATCCCGACAATCCCGGCTACGGCGCGGCCATCAACCGGGCGGCGACCGCGCAACGATCGACGCATCTCTGCGCGATGAACGCGGACGTCGTGCTCGAGCCCGGGAGCCTCCTGAAGCTCCGGCGCTTCCTCGCGATGAACCGTTCCTGTGGCCTCGTGGGGCCGGCGCTGGCGTACCCGGACGGGAACCCTCAGCGGTCGGCCAAGCGCTTTCCGACGCTCGGGCTGGCGCTCGGCGAAGTCCTCGCGCTCCACGCGCTGGCGCCCGGCAACCGGTGGGTCAGGCGGTTCTATTATGAGGACCGGGATCTCACGCGCGACGCAGAGGTCGACACGGTCTCCGGCTCGGTGATGATGCTGCGCGCCGAGGCGTTCGAGGCGGTCCGGGGCTTCGACGAGGGATTCCGGATGTACTTCGAGGAGGCCGACCTCTGCCGGCGCCTTCGAGACGGCGGGCACTCGGTCGCCTTCTGTCCCGGCGCCCGCGCGGTCCACCGGCACGGCGCCAGCACGCAGCAGACGTCCGTGCGGCAGGTCGAGTACTACGTGAGCTACGTCCGATATTTTCGCAAGCATCACAGCCGCGCCGCGGCCGCGATCCTCCGCGCCGCCGTGGTCCTCGGCGCGCTCTCGCGCATGGCGGCGCTCGTCTTCAAGTATCCCCCCCTCGACCGGCATCGCGCGGCAGTGCTGTCCGCCAAGGAGGCCGCGTGCGCGCGTCTGCTGCGCTCGCTCGGCTCGTCCCGGATCATGCGCGCGCCGTGAAAGCTGTCATGGTCGAGACCGGTGGCTGGGGGGGCATCGCGCACTACGCGTGGAACCTGTGCGCCGCGCTCGCCGGCGCGGGGGTCGAGGTGTCCCTTCTGACTAACCGGGAGTGGGAGCTGGGGTCCCTGCCGTGCCGCTTCGAGGTCGACCGCGGCTTCGCCGGCGATGTCGGATATCTCCGCAACGTGAAGGCGCTCCGGAACCAGCTGGCCCGGTCGCAGCCCGATGTCGTCCACGTGCAAAGCCTGCTCTCGACGCGCCTCGACGCGTTGCTCTGGCCCGTGATCCGCCGCCGCGTGCCGGTCGTGATGACGGTCCACAACGTTCGGACGCACGAGCGCATCCGCTGGGACGACTGGACGCTCTGGCGGTGCTTCGCCGCCGCCGACGCGGTCGTCGTCCACACACAGCGGGCGGCGGACGTGGCGCGGCGGCGGCTCCCCACCGGCGCACGGATCGAGTGCATTCATCACGGCGACGCCGGATTCCTCCAGGGCGGGGGACGGCCCGATCGGCTCGGCGCCCGCGCCAGGCTCGGCCTGCCGAGCCAGGCGAAGATCGTGCTCGCCTTCGGCGCGATCCGCCCGTACAAGGGCCTCCACGGCGTGATCGCCGCGCTCGCCGAGCTCCGCCGTCGGCACCCCGACGCGTGGCTGGTGATCGCGGGGCCTCTCCTGGTTGGTAGCGAAGAGGAGTACCGCAGCGCGATCCGGAGTGCCGCCGTGGACGACGCCGTGGTCTTCCGCCCGCGATACGTCCCGGCGGAGGAGGTCGCGGCCTACTTCGCCGCCGCCGACGTCGCGGTGTTCAACTACCGGGACATCACGGACAGCGGGTCGCTGAGGCTTGCCTGCGACATGGGCACGCCCGTGGTCGCTACCGCCGTCGGAAGCTTCCGCGAGTTCCTCGCCGACGGCAGGACCGCCCGCCTGGTCGAGCCCGGCGATGCGCAGGCCCTGGTCGCGGCGCTCGGCGCCGTGCTGGCCGATCCGGAGAGCGCGGCGCGGATGGCCCAGGCAGCGCGCGCGCTCGCCGCGTCGGCCTGGTCGTGGGCCGAGAGCGCCAAGGCGACGGCGCGGCTCTACGAGGCGATCGCGCGAGGCGGTGCGTGATCCTGGCGCTTGCGGTCACCGCGGTCGCGCTCGCGCTCCGGCTCCTCGTCGCCGAGTTCCTCCCCCTGATCGACCACGACGGCGTCGTGTACGTGGCGATCGCGCGGCAGTTCCGCGCGACCGGCTCGCCCTTCGACCCGCTCTTTCATCCGCTCTACCCCCTCTGCATCGCGCTCGCCGAGCCGCTCGTCGGTGACTGGGAGACGGCGGGTCGCTGGGTCTCCGCGCTCTTCGGCGCGCTCGTGATCCTGCCCGCGTTCGCTCTCGCCCGGGGAATCGTGGGTCGCCAGGCCGCCCTCCTGTGCGCCGTCCTCATCGCCATCCATCCGCGGCTCGTCCTCAACTCGGCCTCGGTGCTGTGCGAGGCGACCTACACCTTTTTCCTGGTCTCGGGCGTCGTCGCCGCGCGGCGCGGGCTCGTGGCCGGTCCCCGGGCCCTGGTTGGCCTCGCCGGTCTGTGCCTCGGGCTCGCGTACCTGGTGCGGCCCGAAGGCGCCCTGTATCTCGTCGGCCTGATCGCCATCGCCGTCTTCATGATCGCGAGCGGGCGGGCTCGTGCCGCCGCGCTGCTGCCATGGGTGGGCGCCGCCGTCCTCGTCTTCGCCGTCGTCGCAGCGCCCTACGTCTGGTACCTCGATGACGTCTGGGGGCACTTCACCCTCAGCGGCAAGATCGACCACAACCTGCCGATGCCCACGGGCCTCGCCCCCGTGCCGAGCCCGCTTCCGATGCGCTTCCTCGAGAACGCGTTTCTCTTTCAGAAGTACGCCCTGCCGGATCTCTTGCCGTGGGTCTTGCTCCTCCTCATGCTGCCCGGCGTGCTGGCGCGCGCGCGAATGCCCGGATGGCTCGGGCGCGACGGAATCCTGCTCGCCGCGACCCTGCCGCCCTTCGCGTCGCTCGCGTTCCATGTGGACTCGCGGATCTTCCTGCCGATCCTGCCCTTCCTCCTGCCGTTCGCGGCGGTCGGCGTGCTCTGGTCCGCGGTGACGCTCTCCGACGCGCGCCGCGGCTTGCGCTGGTCTGCAGCTCTGCTCTTCGTGGTCGTGCTCGTCCTGGCGCCCTCGACGCTCCAGCCCGTCCTGCGTCCCGACACTGGCGCGGCTCTGTACCGGCAGGCGGCACGCTGGGTCGCCGCGACCCAGCCCGGCGATGCGGTCCTGCTCGACCGGAAGCCGTTCGTCGCCTTCTACAGCGAGCGGCGCTGGATACCGATCCCTCGCGTCGGGCCGGACGATCTGCTCGCGGCGGCTCGGCGCGCGGGGGCCAGCCTCGTCATACTCGACAGCCGCGAGCTTCCCTACGATCGACCGCGCCTGATCCCGCTGCTCTGGGGGCCGCCCCCGCCGGGCCTGGACGTTCTCCGCGACTTCGACGCCGCTCCGGGCGACCGGCTGCGGATCCTGGCGGTCCGCGAGCGTGGGTGAGCCGCCGGGACGCCCCACGCCGATCCTGGTCGTGTCGAACCATGGCCACATCGTCGGCGGCGGGGAGCTGAGCCTGATGGATCTTCTCCGTGGACTCGATCGCGGCCGCTGGGCGCCGGCGCTGGTCGTTCCTGAGGACGGCGGCGTCGCTTCCCGCGGGCGCGATCTCGGGCTCCCCGTCCACGTGATCCCGCTTCCCACGCTGTGGCGCCCCGGGCCCGGAGTCGTCCGGAGCGTCGCGGCGCTGGGCCGGCTGGCGCGGACGACCGACGCCGCGCTGATCCACGCCAACGGCTCGCGCGCCATGATCTACGGGGGGCTTGCCGGGCGGTCGGCCGGGCGCCCCGCGATCTGGCACGTACGAGTCGCCGAGAGCGATGGCGCCGTGGACCGCGCTCTCTGCGCGCTCGCGACCGGAGTGATCGCGACGTCGCGGGCCGTGGCGCGGCGTTTCCCCTGGGCGCCGCGGAAGGTCCGGCTGATCCCGAACGGCGTCGATCTCGCGCGTTTCACCCCGCGTCCGCCATCGGGAGCCCTCGGCGCGATCCTCGGCGTGCCACCGTCGGCGCCGGTCGTGCTGTCGGTCGGGCGCTTCGTTGCCGAGAAAGGCTATGGGTGTCTGCTGGACGCCGCCGCGTGGATCGAGCGGACCAAGCCCGGCGTGCACTGGATCCTCGTCGGTGACGGCGAACTCAAGGGCGAGCTCGGGACCCACGCGCGACGGCTCGGTCTCGAGTCGCGGGTGCACTTCGCCGGATGGCGCGACGACATTCCCGACGTGCTGGCACTCTGCGACGTGTTCGTCTGTCCGTCGAAGAGTGAGGGGTTCGGCCGCGTGCTGATCGAGGCGATGGCGATGGCCAAGGCCGTGGTCGCCACTGCCGTCGGCGGCATTCCCGAGATCGTGCTCGACGGCGCGACGGGGATTCTGGTGCCGTCTGGCGCGCCCGCCGCGCTCGCCGATGCGGTGCGCGCCGTGCTCGATGATCCCGCCCGCGCGTCGCGCCTCGGCGCCGCCGGTCGCGCGAGGGCGGAGTCGACATTCAGCCTGGCGGCCCACGTCGACGCCGTGGAGCGTGTGTACGCGGAGGTGCTCGGAGCCGGCCGTGCGCCGGGTGAGGTCGCGCCCATCGAGGAGCGAGAGCGCTGATGCGGCTCGGCGTCGACGGGCGCGAGTTCCGGCTGGGCGTGCGCACCGGCATCGCCCGGTACCTGCTCGAGGTGCTCCGCGCCGCCTCGCGCGCCGGCTGGTCGTGCGTCGTCTATGGCGACGCCGGTGCGCGCCTCGACGATGCGCTCCCGGGCATCGGCTTCCGCGTGCTTCGCGCTCCGTGGACCCAGTGGTGGGATCAGGTGAGCTTGCCGCGGGCGCTCGCCCGCGACCACACCTCGGTGTTCCTGTCGCCCTATTACAAAGGACCCTTGAATGCTCCGTGCCCTGTCGTGCTGACGATCCACGATCTCTACTTCATCGGCTATCCGGGACGGCGCCGGCCGGTCTACGACGCCACGATCACGTGTCTGGCGCGCCTGTACGCCGCGCGCTCGACGGCCATCGTCACCGACTCGGAGTATTCCAAGCGCTCGATCGTGACGCGGCTCGGCGTAAGCTCGTCGAAGGTGAGCGTGATCCCGGTCGCCCTGGGCCCCGAGTTCAGGCCGGTGCCGCGGTCCCAGGCGGTCACGACCCGGTACGGTGTCGCGACGCCCTACATTCTCTACGTGGGAAACTTCATGCCGCACAAGAATCTCCCCCGTTTGATCCGCGCCTTCGCCCTGCTCCCCGCCGAGCAGCGCGATCGGCACGCGCTCGTCCTGGCCGGCGGGTACGGGGATGGCCGGCCCGCGCTGGCTCGGCTCGCCGCTGGGCTCGGCGTGGAGGGCCGGGTGATCTTTCCCGGGCGGATCGACGACCAGGATCTCCCCGCGCTCTACTCCGGGGCCGCGGCCTACGTTTTGCCGTCTCTGGAGGAGGGCTTCGGGGCGACCGTGCTCGAGGCGATGGCCTGCGGAGCACCCGTGGTCGTCTCGAACCGCGCCGCGCTGCCCGAGGTGGTCGCCGACGCGGGCCTTCTGTTCGACGCCGAGCGGGAGGGAGAGCTCGCCGCGGCGCTCGCCCGCGTCCTGTCCGACGCCGGGCTCGCCGAGGATCTCCGCCGGCGCGCAGTTGCGCGTGCGGGGCTCTTTACGCCGGAGCGGACGTCAGGGCGCGTCCTGGACGTCCTGCGCGACGTGCACGCGGGCCGCGTGTGATGGGCCTCGAGCCGCTCTCCCGGGAGACACGCTAGTGTCCCGTCCGCGAAGTCCTGTTAACGATCACGCTCCACCGGAGGCGACGGGCGGGTGCGGTAGGGGGCGACGGGATCCGTTCCTGCCTCGCCCGATGCGGACGCGATGCGCCCGGATGGTGCCCAGCCGCACCCGAGCAGCGAGCGCGGGCCGCGTGGTCCCGCGCCCCCTACCGCACCCGCCCGTCGTCTCCGCCTGCGGCGCAGTCTTTAACATGAGTTCTGGGACGGGACACTAGATGTGCGGCATCGCCGGCCATGTCGGCCCGACGGCGCGCGAGCTCCTGCCCGCGATGCTCGGGCTCCTCAAGCACCGCGGGCCCGACGACTCGGGAATCCACGCCTCGGCCGACGTCGGCCTCGGGATGACGCGTCTGGCGATCATCGATCTCGTGACGGGCCAGCAGCCCATGAGCGACCCCACGGGACGCTACTGGATCGTCTTCAACGGCGAGATCTACAACTTCCGCCAGCTGCGGGCCGTGCTGGAGGCCGGCGGTCGTCGGTTCCGGACGAGGAGCGACACCGAGGTCATCCTTCACGCCTATGCCGCGTACGGCGAAGCGTGCGTCGAGCGCCTCTCCGGCATGTTCGCCTTCGCCATCTGGGACGGCGCCGAGCGGCGGCTGTTCCTCGCTCGCGACCGGCTGGGAAAGAAGCCGCTCTACTACTGGCACCGTGGGCGCCTGTTCCTCTTCGCCTCGGAGCCCAAGGCGCTTCTTTGTCATCCGGCGGTCTCCCGGGCGCTCGACTGGCCGGCGTTCCATCACTACCTCGCGTTCGGCTACACGCCCGCCGCGCGCTCGATTTTCGACACGATCCACAAGCTCCCGCCGGCCCACACGGCGACGCTCGTCGACGGGCGCCTGACGCTCAGCCGCTACTGGCAGCTCCCACTGGACGTTGCGGCCGCGCGGCCGCGGCCCCGGCCCGCGGAGAGCGCCGCGGCGGTGCGAGAGGGATTGCGCGAGGCGGTGCGGCGACGCCTCGAAAGCGACGTGCCGCTCGGCGTCTTCCTCTCGGGCGGCATCGACTCGAGCGCCGTGGTCGCCAGCATGCGCGAGGTGACGTCGGGCCGGATCGCGACCTTCTCGGTGGGCTTCGGCGGCACTGCGTCCTCGTACGACGAGTTGCCGTACGCACGGCTCGTCGCGAAGCGCTTCGAGACCGATCACCACGAGGAGATCCTCGAGCCCGACGTGCAGGCGATGCTCCCGGCGATCGTCCGGGCGTTCGACGAGCCGTTCGCCGACTCCTCCGCGATCCCGACGTACATCGTGGCCCAGGCGACGGCGCGTCACGTCAAGGTCGCGCTGTCGGGGATCGGCGGCGACGAGACCTTCGGCGGTTATCCACGCTATCTCGGCCTGCGCGTGTCGAAGCTCCACGGGAGGCTCCCGCGCTGGCTCCGCCACGCGTCGCGCGCGCTGGCCCGGCGCCTGCCCGACTCGGCGTCCAGCCGAAACTGGAGCGACTGGGCTCGGCGCTTCACCGATCACCCCGATGCCACCCTGTGCGATCGATACATCGGCTGGACGCGCTTCTTCGGCGACGCGGAGCTGGCGGGACTCGCCCGGCCGGCGCTGGCGGCGCATCTCGAGCCCGGCGTGGACGCGTCCCAGCAGGAGGCGTTCGCCGCGGGCGGACACGGCGACCCCGTGGACGGCGCGTTTCGCCTCGATCTCACCACCTATCTTCCCGACGATCTCCTCGCGATGGCCGATCGGATGAGCATGAACCACTCCCTCGAGGTCCGCGCCCCGTTCTGCGACCACCGAATCGTCGAGGAGAGCCTGCGCCTGAGCCCGCAGATCAAGATTCCCGGTGGTCGCCTGAAGGGGCTTCTGAAAACCGCCTTCACCGGGGTCTTGCCCGAGGAGGTGCTCGCCCACCGGAAGCAGGGTTTCATGATCCCGCTCGGAGACTGGCTCCGCGGCGACCTTCGCGCGACGCTGGAGGACCTCCTTGGACCCCACCAGGTGCGGGCGCGTGGCCTCTTCGACGTCGACGCCGTGGAGGGCCTCAAGCGCGAGCACCTGAGCGGCGCGCGGACTCACGCCGACCGCCTCTGGACGCTGATGATGGCCGAGCTGTGGATGCGCGAGTACCTCGACCAGCACGGACTCTGGACGCTCCGGTGACGGGCGCGTGAACGACACGCTCCGTGTCCTCATGGTCTCCGACGTGTCGCCGTCGTACCCGGCGGGTGGGGGAGAGCGGATGCTCTGGGAGCAGGCGCGGTGTCTCGCGGCGCGCGGTCATGACGTGCGTGTCGTGAGTCGCGCCGATTCCGATGCCGCCGGGCCTGTTTCCCTCCAGCGGGAGGGCGTCCGGATTCGCCAGTTTCCCCTGGATCGGCGCTCGGTCGCGCGATTCATCAAGAGCTCGATCCTCGGGGCGCGGCGCGCGACGGCGGACGAGCTGGCGCAGCAGGCGGCGGACGTCCTGCACCTGCATCAGCCCCTCGCCGGCTACGGAGCGCTCACCTCCCGGGCCGGCGGTCGACTCCCGAGCCTCTACAGCTTCTATTCGCCGGCGCCGCTCGAGTACCGGTCGCGCCGCGGGATGACCGCCCGCCATCGGGCCGGCCTGATGGGCGCGACCGGGACCGCGATACTGTGGGCGTTCGAGCGCGCGTGCCTCCGACGTGTCGCGCTGGTCCACGTTCTCAGCCACTTCGCCGCCGACCAGGTCTGGCAGCTGTACGCCGTTGCGAGGGAGCGCATCGTCATGATCCCAGGCGCGGCGGCGACGGAGCGCTTCCGGCCGGCCGCGGATCGCGGCGCGGTCCGGCGCGCGCTCGGGATCGCCCCGGACCGATCGCTCTTGTTCACGGTCAGAAATCTCGAGGCCCGCATGGGCCTCGACAATCTGCTGCGCACGATGGCGATCGTGAAGTTGCGGCGGCCGGACACCATGCTGCTGATCGGGGGAGCCGGCTCTCTGCGCGGGGTCCTCGAAGCGCAGAGCCGCGCGCTCGGGGTCGACGACCACGTGAAGTTCCTTGGGTTCGTGCCCGACGAGGCTCTCCCCGGCTACTATCAGGCGGCCGACGTCTTTGTCCTTCCGACACGCGAGCTCGAGGGCTTCGGGCTCGTCACCGTGGAGGCGCTCGCGTGCGGCACGCCCGTCCTCGGCACACCGGTGGGCGCGACGCCCGAGATTCTGAGGCCGCTGTGCGAGTCGCTTGTCTTCGGCGGCACGGCTCCCGAGGTGATGGCCCAGGGCCTCGAGCGCTTCCTCGAGCAGAAGGAGCGCGATCCGGACGCGTACGTGCGCCTTCGCGGCGCGTGTCGCGAGCACGCCGAGCGACACTACTCCTGGGAGCGCGCGACCACAGACCTCGAGCGCGCGCTCCGGCGCGTTGCCGGGGGGCGCGCGGACGCGCCCGAGAAGCGCGCGGACGCGCCTGGGAAGCGCGCGGACGCGCGCGAGGGGCGCGCGGGGCCGGCGCCGGCGCCCGAGTGTCCCGCCTGTGGCGAACCGACCCGTCCCAGCGAGCTGATCTATCGCGGAGTGCGGCATCGCCAGTGTGGGAGCTGCGGGAGCTCGCTCGCGACCGTCCTGCCGACCGGGCCGGAGCTCCAGCACCAGTACGAGATGGACTATCCGCTACGCTTCGCCCCCGAGCGGGTGACCGCAGGGCGGGCTCGCCTCTTCGGCACGCTCCTCGACCGGCTCGCGATCCTCGACCCCGGCCGGGAGGATCGGCCACGGCTCCTCGACGTGGGCGGCGGCGGTGGCCATCTGGCGGCGCTCGCCCGCGGCCGAGGATGGCTGGCGGTCAGCACCGACCTGGCGCGCCAGGCGTGCGCCGTCGCGCTTCGTGGTGGAGAGGTGCCGGCGGTCCAGGCCGATGGCGCCCTGTTGCCGTTCCGTGACGGGACGGTCGATGCGGTGACGCTGGTCAACGTCGTCGATCAGGCTCGCGAACCGCTCACGATCCTGCGAGAGGCTCACCGCGTGCTCGTCGCGGGAGGACTGCTCTCCCTCCGCGTTCCGAACGCCCGCTTCCACCGTCCGTGGGTGCGGCTGTTGATCGCGCTCGGCCCGCTCGCCCGGACCCGGGGCTGGGACGCATATCCCATCGTCCACCACTTCGCGTTCACGCCTGCCGGGCTCTGTCGCCTCGCGGAACGTACAGGCTTCAGGGTGCTCGAGGTCGGGAACTCGGCGGTGGTCTCGAGGGAGCCCGCAACCGAGCTCGTGGCGAGCGCGAGGCTGCTGCGGTGGGGCCGCGCGGTGATTGCGGCGGGCGTGGCCGCGCTGGCCTCGCTCTCGGGCGATCGCTGCCTCGTCGGACCCTCCGTGGAGCTGTACGCACGAAAAGGGCCGGGGTGAGCGTGCGCGTCCTCCACGCAATTACGCGGCTCACGCTGGGCGGCTCGTCGGAGAACACCATCGCCTCGTGCGTCGCGCTCAGCCGGGCCGGGTACGACTGTACGCTCGCCACATCCTTCCGCGAGTCAGAGATTCCCTCGCTCGAGGGTGCGCGCAGGCGCGGATGCCGGGTCGTGGACATTCCGTCCCTCGGCCGGGAGCTCGCCCCGCTCGACGATCTGGCCGCGCTCTGCCAGTTGCTCAGACTGATCAAGCATGAGCGGCCGTCGATCGTCCACACACACACGTCGAAGGCCGGATTCGTCGGCCGCCTGGCCGCGCGGATCCGGCGCGTGCCCGCGGTGATCCACCAGCCGCACGGCCACATTTTCTATGGGTACTACAGCCCCCGCCGGACCGCGTTCTTCACGGCGCTCGAGCGCCGGGCGGCGAGATGGACCGATCGGATCATCACACTGACCGAGCGCGGCACGGTGGAGCACCTGGCGCAAGGCATCGGCCGACCCGAGCAGTACGTCACGGTGCCGAGCGGCGTCCCGACGCAACGGCTGCGCGCGGCCGCGCCGTCGCGGGCCCAGGCGCGCGCGCGCCTCGGGCTCGACGAGAACGCCTTCGTCATCGTCGGTCTGGGCCGCCTCATCCGGATCAAGGGCTTCGATCTCCTGGTGGGTGCGCTCCCGAGCGTCAGCGCCCAGATCTCCTCGACGCGCGTCTTGCTCGTCGGCGACGGGCCCGAGCGGGTCGGTCTCGCAGCGCTCGCCGCAACACTGGGCGTGACCGACCGAGTGCGCCTGACGGGCGACACGGCCGACGTGTCGTCGCATCTCGTCGCCGCGGACGTCGTGGTCGTGCCCTCCCGGAACGAGGGCATGGGGCGCGTCATCGTCGAGTCGATGGCGCTCGGGCTCCCGGTCGTCGCGACGACCGTCGGGGGAATCCCCGCGGTCGTCACCGACGGCGAATGCGGGCGGCTGGTCGAGCCCGACGATGTCCAGGCGCTCGCGGCGGCGCTCGTCGAGCTCGGACGCGATCCCGGGCTGCGCCGTAAGCTCGGGGCCGCCGCGCAGGAACGCGCCGAGGCGTTCTCGACGGCGGTGGCGGACGAGAAGCTACTCGCCCTGTACGAGGCGCTGGTCCGCGAGAAGCGACTCGCGTGAGTCGCGTCACCCTGCTGCTTGCCGTGCTCGTCGGGGCGCTCATCGGCCCGGCCGAAGGCCTCGACCGGCTTCCCGCGGTCCTCCACCTCCACTCCGATCTGTCCACCGGCGATTTCCCCCTCGAGCAACTTGCCGCCATGGCCGAGAAGCAGGGCATCGGGGCGCTGCTCCTCACCGAGAACCATCTCCTGCGCGTCGAGTACGGCTTGCCGCCCTTCCGCGCGCTCACGCGCGCGGTCTACGAGGAGCGCTCCGTGCTCGCCGAGGGAGTCGACGGCTACCTGGCGCGCGTCTCCCGGGTGCGCGCGAGCAACCCGCGAGTCCTGATCGTCCCGGGCGTCGAGGTCCTTCCGCACTATTTCTGGAGCGGTTCGCCCTTCGCGCTCGATATGACCGTGCACAACACGCAGAAGAACCTTTTGGTCTTCGGCATCCCGGACGCCGCGGCGCTCCGCTCGCTGCCGGTCACCGGGAGCCCGGTCGCGGGTGGCTACGGGTGGGCGTCGGCGCTCGACGCCCTACCGGGCGTCCTCGTCATTCCGGGCGTCCGAATACTCGCGCGGAAACGGCGCTCCCTCAGGAGGGTCGGCCGCGTGATGGTCGTCGTCCAGCGGCGTCGGTGGCTCGCCGGCGGGCTGCTGTGCGGCGTCGGCGTGCTGGCGCTCGCGCGCGGGTGGCCGTTCACGACAGATCCTTATCCACCCTATCGCGACCTCGGCCTCGCGCCTCACCAGGAGTTGATCGACTACGTGAATCGGGCGGGCGGCGTGTCGGTGTGGTCGTTTCCCGAAGCGCGCGACGAGGGCGAGCAGTGGATCGGTCCGATCCGGGTCGCATGGCGCACGGCGCCGTATCCCGACGATCTTCTGAGAACGGCGCGCTACACGGCCTTCGGCGCTGTCTACGAGGACACGACGCGTGTCGAGCAGCCCGGCGGCGTCTGGGACCGCCTGCTCGGTCAGTTCGCGTCGGGG
>WNFB01000953.1_pt1 | contig 24171 bp, 18 predicted proteins | sample 5400501 | NCBI WGS metagenome assembly WNFB01 (sample SAMN13153341, study PRJNA577476) | soil metagenome | isolation source: 200 cm saprolite under Douglas fir tree site 2 hole 1 | place: USA:California | collected 2015-04-18 | reverse complement strand
GTTCCAGGGCGCGGAGGTCAGAAAAAACTGACATGCACTCGGCAAACACAGTTCGCCCGGAGAGGGTGAGGCCGTCTTGCGGCAGGTAGCCCGCGCTGATGCCCTTGGCGGTGCTGATCGAGCCATAGTCGAGGGTTTCTAGCCCGGCCAGAATCTTCATCAGCGTGGATTTGCCGGTGCCGTTCGCGCCCACCAGGCCGATCCGGTCGCGGGGCGTAATCATCCAGTCGGCACCTTCGAACAGGAGCTTGTGGCCGTAGCGCTTTCCGGCGGAGGAGAGCTGAATCATGGAACCCCCTCAATCCTCTCACATTGCGTGGAGCGGACACTCCTGTCCGCTAAAAGCCGGCAGCATTCCAAATGTGTGGGAATAGGCAACTCTTGTCCTCAGGCAGTTGCGGCACGGCAGGCATTAGCGGGCAGGAGTGCCCGCTCCACACCGGTTAGCGTGACTGTGGTGTCTAAGTGAGCATGAGACTAACACTCGTTCTATTTGCAATTGGCATATTCGGCACGGCCATCTCTCAAACCGCATCGAAGCCCTCGTTGGCTGAGCCTCAATGGCAAAAGGCTGATCAATTGTTCGGCCAACTAGAGCTCGTGACTCCAATCAAGAAGATGATTGTAGTAAACGGAAGATGGGAACAAAGATTGTATGTCTCTTCTCTAAAGGACGCAGAGGTGAATCTGTATCGCGGCGCCCATTCCGATAGGGCCTGCTGCCGCAACAGTGAGATCCTCGCACACACACGGTCGAGACGATTTGGCGCATTCGAGTTCACAGGTTTTCAGCGCGGGTTGTATTGGTTGCAGGTAAGGAGAGGGAGTCTGAACCGGGCGATTCCGTTGCTAGTGACAGAGAATTTCAAAGCAGAAACGTGCCACGCTCCCGAAGTGGGCCGCAGCTTTGTTGTGGACTCGAACCCTCCAGTTGTGCAAGTCAGGATCCGTTGATAAACAGTACCGCTATCGGGCACCTATAGCTTTCACCGTCCCAATCTCTTCCACCGCCCGATCCACCACCGCCTGCAGCTCGCGCGCGTACTTGATCTCACGGCCTTTAGCTAGAGTCTTCTTGGCTTCCTCGGGAGCAAACCAGGTCGGATTGCGCATCGGCTCGTCGGGTTTGCCATCCTGCTCCACTGCCAGCAGAAAGGCCTTCACCACAAATTCCTGAACTCCGGGAGATTTCCAGAAAACGCCCTTGGAGTGGAGATAGAGGTGGAAATGCCGCGGCTCAATGCTGCCCCGGACTCCAGCCTCTTCCCATGCCTCGCGTTCCGCCGCCTGACTATGGGATAGAGACGCCTCCGGATCGCCTTTGGGAAAGGTCCATTTGCCCCCACCGTTGGTGTTCACCAGCAGGAACTCGACGGACGACCCTCGCCGGCGATAGCAAACCGCGGCCACTTGCAGCGGTAGAGCAAATCGGGGAAACCGGGGCGCCACCATCTCCGAAGCCTCCGCAGAGCTTTCTCAAGTCCCGATGATACTTCGAAGATATTTCAGGAATGTTAAAGCACAACGGAAAAGGCGCGTTTCGGTGTTACCAAAGGGTTACCGATACGAGCGGCTCATCTGGAGGACGAACCAGACCCTACCGGCTTGCTCTCCAAGGTATGCATCGTGCTCAGGATAGTCGCAATGACATTTTCGTTGCCGATGGCGGTGTTGATCATCATGTGATACAGGCAGCGGGCAGGCCAGTCAGCGCCGAAATAATGTTTCACAAAGATGATGCGGTCCCGGTCCACCGTATCCAGCAGCTCTTCCGCTTCTTTTCCGCGCTTGCCGATCAACCCCAGCCGCCGCAGCTTCTCTGCCCGCGGCGCGTAGAGGAAGACGTGGAACGCATCTGAGCGCTCGCGCAGGAAATACGGGGCACCACGGCCCACGATCACGCAACTGCCGGCCGCAGCCGCCTTTTCCATCACCTCCCGGCCCATTCTCACTAAACAATCAGCGTCGAAGATTTCCGGGCTGGTCACCGGCATGCTGCGCTCGTAGCTGCCCCGCCAGAATACTTTGGCCAGACGGTGAAAAGTGCTGTCCACACGTTCTTCGCGTTGCTCCACAGCAGAACAATCCACCTGGGCCAGCTTGGCGATTTCTTCCGCCAAGGCATGGTCCCACAGCGTCCAGCCAAGGCGGCAGGCCAATTCGCGGGCGATGTCGCCCGCCCCGCTTCCGAATTCGCGTTCGATGGTGATCACCCGGTACAAGGTACTTACTCCTAGTGCACGGCAATTTCGCCGCCGGTGGGCGGTCGTTTCATCAGGAACACCAGCGGAATCATCGCCAGAATTGCGGCTCCCAGCAGCCAGAAGTTATCAATGTACGCCAGCATATTGGCCTGGCGGAAGAGCGTACCCTGCACCAGTGCATAGGCCTTGTGCATGGCGTCCGCCGGCGAAAATCCTCTGGTCTCGAACGTACGCGCCATCCCTTGAAGCATGCTCTGAAACTGCGGGTTCGATGCAGAAAGATGGCTCGACAGCCTGTGCTGGTGGTATTGCCCCCTGCGGTCCAGCATGGTGGTCACCACTGAAATTCCTACGCTCCCCCCGATGTTGCGCGCCAGATTCATCAGCCCCGAAGCCGCATTGTTTTTCTCTCGTGGCAGGTAAGCGTAGGCCGCCGTGTTGATCGGCACGAAGAGGAACGCCATGCCGACCGACTGAATCATCCTGGCATACACCACGGTGCGGAAATCTACTCCCAAATCGAAGTTGGTCATGTGGAAGAGCGAGAAGGAAAGCACAACCAGACCGAAAGCCATGAGCCGACGCGCATCGTAGCGAGACAGCAGCAAACCGACTAGCGGCATCAGCAGCATGATGGTGAATCCGCCAGGAGAGAGAGCCATTCCGGCCTGTTCGGCGGTGTAACCCAGCAGCGTCTGCATGAAAAGCGGCAGCAGCAGAGTGCTGCCGAGTAGCGCAAACCCGAGCATGAACATCATCAGGTTTGCGGATGCGAAGGTCCTCTCCTTGAACAAATGGAGGTCAATGACGGGATCTTTCTGCCTCCACTCCCACACGATGACAAACAGCAGCGAAGCGGCTGCGATCAGCGAGAGGATCAAGATGAAATGTGACTCGAACCAGTCATCTCGTTGCCCCTTGTCCAGCACGATTTGCAAGGTGCCGAGGCCCAGCGCGACAAAACCGAGCCCGACGTAATCCACCTTTAATTCCGAGAGCTTCTTACGCTTCAGGAAAGGCGGGTCCTGGATCAGGCGCGAGGTCAGCAGGAGGGAAAAGATGCCAACCGGAATGTTCACGAAGAAGATCCAGCGCCAGGTGTAATTGTCGGTGATCCAGCCACCCAGGGTGGGGCCGATGGCCGGCGCCATGACGACCGCAATTCCATACACTGCGAACGCCATGCCGCGTTTCGCGGGCGGAAATGTATCCGCCAGGATGGCCTGCTCGCTGGGTTGCAGACCGCCGCCACCCGCGCCCTGCAGTACGCGGAAGAAAATCAGCATGCCCAGGTTTGGCGCCAATCCGCACAGAAGAGAACTAACAGTGAAGATGGCGACACAGGTCATGTAAAAACGCTTGCGTCCGATGATGGAAGAGACCCAGCCGCTAAGCGGCAGCACAATGGCATTGGAAACCAGGTAGGAGGTGAGGACCCAAGTGCTCTCGTCGGTGCCGGCCGAAAGGCTGCCGGCGATATGCGGCAGAGCCACATTTGCGATGCTGGTGTCCAGCACCTCCATGAATGTGGCCAACGTGACCGCCAGGGCGATGATCCAGGGATTGACCGCGGGTCGCCACTCGCTGGCGGCATCCATGGTCAGTGCGGCTGTGCTCATCGCGTCCGCACCTTGGGCTCGGCCGACATCCCCGGCCGCAGAATGTGTTCTTTGGTCTCTCCCGCATCGAACGTGATCTTCACAGGGATGCGCTGCACAACTTTCACATAGTTCCCCGTAGCATTTTCCGGAGGCAGCAGGCTGGTGATGGCGCCGCTCGCCCCGGCAATACTCTGCACGTGTCCCTTGTAGTCCTTGCCGTTGACGTCCACATAAATGGTGACCGGCTGGCCGACTCTCATATTCCGGAGCTGAGTTTCTTTGAAGTTGGCGGTCACCCAGATGTCGTCCAGGTTGATGATTTTCATCAACTCCTGTCCGACTTGGACGTTTTGGCCGACTTCGACCGTACGATTGGTCACGATGCCGCTGACCGGCGCCACGACCAGCGTGTATTGGAGGTTTAGCTCGGCCTGCTCGAGTTCGGCTTTATAGCGTTCGGCCGTCGCCTGGGCCGATTGAAAACGGGAGCGGGTCATGGCTATCTGTTGGGGAGCTGTCCGGGCAGCACGCAGGTTTGACTCGGCCTGCGCCAGCCTGGCTTGCGCCTGGGTCACTTGTTGTTGGGCAGCGGCGGCGGCGGCACGTGCAGCGTCCACGGACGCGGCACTCGCTCCGGCTGTGGCCACGGCCTGGTCATACTGCTGTTGCGAAATCTCCTGCTTGTCCACCAGTTGCTTGTAGCGCACCAGGTCGGCCTGGGCCTTGACGTTATTAGCCTGAGCCTGGGCCAGTTGAGCCCGGGCCGCGTCATACTGCTGGCGGGCTGCGGCAATTCCGGCGCGGGCGTTCTCCACATCCGCCTGGGCGGACGATTCCTGGCTGGCAGAGCTGACGGAGGTGATGGGAACATTCACCTGGGCGGCTTGGGCCGTGGCCAGCGCATCGGCATATAAGGCCTTGGCCCGGTCTACGGCTACCTGGTAATCCCTGGGATCGATTTGCACCAGGGCAGTTCCGGCTTGCACGTGCTGGTTATCTTCGACCAAGAGCTTTTCTACATGGCCCGACACACGCGTGCTGATCGCATTCAGGTGCCCGTCGATCTGCGCGTCATCAGTGGACTCGTAGCTGGTGAAATAACGCCACAGAAAGAAGCCAGCCACAACCAGCACCATGCCGCCCATGATTAGGGCCACCCGCAAGCGGGGATGGGGAGAAGCGAATTTCCTCCAGCGGAGATCTCTCTCGGAAGCCGGCAGAGGAGCCTGTCCAGGTGACGCGGTTTCAGGAGTATCGCGCACCGTCGTTTCTGTGATTTGTTCCATGATTACTTGCTCTGCAGATATTGCTTCACGCCCTCTTCGGCATATCCAATGGCTCGCGCCAGAGCGACCTTCGCCAAGTTGTGAGCGTAAAGGCTGGAAATGTAGTTCTCGTTAGCTGCGGCGACGGTTTCTTGTGCTTGGACCACCTCCAGATTATCGGTAACCCCGGCGGCAAAACGGTCACGGGCCTGAACCAGGGTCTGATCGGCAAGATCAACCGAACTCCGTGCAACCTCCACCTGGTCGGCGGCGGCTGCGAGGTCCAGCAGAGCAGTACGGACATCGTAGTCGATTTGCCCGCGCAGGTTTTCCAGTTGCTGCCTGCTCTGGCGCAGCGTCGCTTCTGCCTGCAAAACATCACCGTGCACTTTTCCGCCCTGGAAAATCGGGATCCTCAGCGTCCCAGCCACTTGAAACGTGCCGTGCGAGTTCCCTGGGGTGACTCCGATATCGCCATAGTTCCCGGCGACGTCGACAGTGGGAAAATATTCCGCAGTGGCGGCTTTGCGAAAGTGCTCTGCAGCGCGTGCCTGCTGCAAGGCTGCCTGATAGTCTGAACGTGACACATACGCGCGCTCCAGGCTCTGCTCCAGCCCGAGTGCTGCCAGAGGCTGATACGGAGCCTTGTCGCTGAGTGTAAATTCCTGGCCCGGAGGCAGTCCAATCACGCGTGCCAGCGCCAACTTCTGTTTCGCATAATCATTCCGCGCGAAGATCAACTGCTGCTGCCGGGTTTGCAACTCGACCTTGGCGCGAAGGGTATCGATCGCCGGGCTGACTCCGGCATTTTGCTGATCTACCGATTTGCCATGGAGGGCCTGTGCGGTCTGCAGTTGAGCCTCCGCGGTCTCGACCCTTGCGCCCCCGGCCAGAGCCTGAAGATATGCGTTCCCCACGGCGAGCACGACTAGGTCGCGAGCATCTTTGTACGTATATTGCGCCGCCTTCTCGCTGTAGGAGGCTCCCCGCTCGCGGTTCAGCGCTTTCAGGCTGAACAGAGACTGCGTCAAGTACACGCGGGTGTCGAAGAAGCCGTAAGGACCGATGACCTTCGGGAAGCCCGGCAAGCGCAGTCCTTGTGCTGCCAGGTTGGTTTGCGCGGCATTCTCGCTGGTCGCGGTGGTCAGGTTGGGAAGAAGTTCACCGAGCTCTTTCCACTTCTCTCCCCGAGCGGCAATCGTGTTGTCACTCTGCAGCAGCAGCCCAAGGTTGTTTTTCAGCCCACGGTCAATGGCATCCCTAAAAGAAAGCGGCAATGCCTCAAAGGTGGCTTTGCCCTGGGGGACGCTGCCGGTGAACGGGTTCTGGCCAAGCGATCCGCTGGCGCCATTTGCCACGCTAGATGCTGACGGCGGCACAGGGCTCGAATATCCGCTCATCGTCTGGCCCGGCGCTGGCTGGGATTGAAGAACAAGGTTCGCAAGCAGGCAAAGAATTGCTATCGCCGTCAGCGGCGTTGTCTTTTGCGGCAGTCGCCTCATAGCGTTCAGCTCTTTCGTGTGCAAGCGAGCTGGACATTAGCAGCCCAACATGCAATGTTGATTCAGCTAGCGGCATTGTAGATGCAAACGATTGCTTTTGCGCTGTGCCGGTCCCACTTCACCTTTTCCTAGCCCTGTTCTATCCTTCCCGCTGATGCATCATTCTTCCTGGCGATATTCACCACCTATGACTCGGCGCCGCCAACGATTGCTGGCATTCTTGTTCCTGACTCTCTGGCTCTCTCTGACCGGAATTTGCGCGCATTCTGCCGAGTCGAGGGAACCGTCCGCAGAGCAGGGGCTGGCTCCCATCCGCAGCTACATATCGTCTGGTTGGGACAGGTTAACGCGTTCCATGGCGAAATGCGAAACCGTAGTCGATCCCAAACTAACCGCTGCTTCTGTACTCTATCTTCCGGCGGGATTCCCGGCTCCTGCTGCGGTGCAGGAATTGCAGAAACGTTGTAAGGTTCGCATCCAACGGCTGCCGGAGTTGATCACTGCTCCGGGACAAGTTGATCCCAGCAAAATCGGCCCTCCCGGGCTGCTCTATCTCGAAAACGACTATGTGGTCCCCGGCGGGAGATTCAACGAGATGTACGGGTGGGACAGCTATTTCATCATCCGGGGATTGCTGCGCGACGGCCGGATCGACCTGGCCCGCGGCATGGTGGAGAACTTCTTCTTTGAAATCGAGCATTACGGGACTGTCTTAAATGCCAATCGAACCTACTACCTGACCCGCTCCCAGCCTCCTTTCCTTACTTCCATGATCCTGGCCGTGTACGAAGCCCAGAAGGCCGCGGGTCACGAGGATCGCGCCTGGTTAGCTAAGGCCTATGGCTATGCCGGCAAAGACTACGAAATGTGGACCCGCGAACCGCACCTCGCTGGCTCAACCGGCCTCTCCCGCTACTATGATTTCGGTGAAGGCCCGGTGCCGGAGGGACTGCAGGACGAGAGCGGATTCTATCGCGGGGCCGCTGCCTACTTCCTTTCCCACCCCGACGCTGCCGATCATGAGCTGGTCAAGATTAAGTCCGGGGAGAAGAGCCCGGACGCCACCGGCTTCGCTTTCCGCTTGCAGCTATGCGAGACGGCTAAAGATTTGCCGGCACCCAAGTGCGACCAGTTGAAAACTTTGTCCCTGAGCCGGGACTACTACAAGGGCGATCGTGCCATGCGCGAATCCGGTTTCGACGTTTCCTTCCGCTTCGGTCCATACGGTGCGGCTACTCATCACTATGCTCCTGTTTGCCTGAACAGCCTGCTCTACAAGACCGAGAAGGACCTGGAGCAGATGAGCGAGATACTGGGCCGAGGGGACGATACGAACAAGTGGCGCCGGCGCGCTGACGATCGCCGGGAAAGGTTCCAGAAATTCATGTGGGATGGCGAGCGCGGTTTGTTTTTCGACTACAACTTCGAGACTCAGGGCCGGTCGACATACGAATATCTAAGCACGTTCTATCCGTTGTGGGCAGGCCTGGCCACCCCTGAACAGGCTCGCCGTGTGGTGCAGAACCTTGCGATTTTCGACCAGCCCGGCGGCCTGACCATGAGCCCTCGCGAGAGCGGGGGGCAGTGGGACTATCCTTACGCCTGGGCGCCCACCCAGTTGCTTGCCATCGAAGGGCTGCGGCGCTATGGATTCAACGACGAGGCCAACCGGATTTCCTATAAGTTTCTCTCCATGGTGGCTGAGAACTTCCGCAGCGACGGCACCATTCGCGAAAAATACAATGCCGTCACACGATCTTCCGAAACCCCTGTGACAGCGGGTTACAAATCCAATGTGGTCGGCTTCGGCTGGACCAATGCCGTATTTCTGGAGCTCTTGCATGCCTTGCCGCAGGACTGGATAGAGCGCTTGGCCAAGCAGCAAAGTGTGGCAGCCAGGCAGGTGCCGTATTAAACTAGTGTTGTGTCCCGCAAGTTCATTGCATAAGTCGGGACCGGTTGTGAAAGGGCACGGCTTCAGCCGTGCCGTCGAAAGTCCATCCAAACCCCGGCTTTAGCCGCTGAGGTGAAGTCACGGAAGTCACAATTGGCCTTGGAACTTATGTCGCGAAGTTGCGGGACACAACACTAGCTCAGCGATTTGAGTTGTCGCGCTGCCGCAGCCAGTGGGCCGTCTGGCCTCTGCCGGTTGTTGCAAGCGAGTTGCTATAATCGATCAGATACGGTGGGAGTAGCTCAACTGGCAGAGCACCGGACTGTGGCTCCGGACGTTGTGGGTTCGATTCCCATCTCCCACCCCAGTCTTCTTTCATTCTTGATCCCAACCCGAAGAAATTCGGTTTGCCAGGTGCGCAACATACAGCGCAGTTATGGCCCCTGTGAACACATCCATGGTGTAATGCGCTCGGAGCACCGGCACCGTCACAACTTCGAGCAGGACGATCAGAACGGCCGCTGCGGTAAGCCATCGGCGGCCCACGCGAACCATTTCAGTTGCTGCAAGCACAGCAATCGCGGTGTGCCCGGAAAAGAAGTAGTCATTGCCCACACTGTAGGTCACCAATAGGGAGGGAAAGCCCGGATAATGCCAGATCGCGTTCGCCGGCATAGGGAGCGCTACCAGAGCCTGCATGATCTGGCGGAGCCCGAGCACAATCACCAATCCCAGGAACGGGCGCAGCGACGCTCCTAAGATCCATTTCAGCAGAAGAAAGATCCCAAGCAGATCGCTCATCAACAGGCACATCCTCGGCCGGATTCATGCGCACGCACCCCAGCGAAGGTTGTTTCAGTGTGGCATGGATTGTATCAAGAGTCGGTTTCGAGACGTCGTGCCGAGAGAATCATGCAACCGTCGACTTATTTAAAGTATTGACCCCGGGAAAAGGAGGTAAAGGGAGCCTTTGGCTGGCGATTCACCTCCTGTACACTGGCTGTCCGAACATGCCGCGCTTCGACATCACCCTTGCAGGTGAACTGCAACTCGATCTGATTCTTTACGGCCTGCCCGACGAACTTCCCCCCGAGCGCGAACTGCTGGCCGAGCGCATGATGCTCACCCTGGGTGGTTCCTCGACCATCGTTGCGCACAACCTTGCGGCCCTCGGCAGCCGTGTAGGGTACATCTCGCGCATCGGCGACGACCCACTCGGTCAGATCGCCCTGGATCGCCTCGCCGCGGCCGGCGCCGATGTCTCCAAAGTACGTCGGGTGACTCGAACAACGACGAGCGCAACCATGACCGGCTTGACCGTCATCCTGCAGCGCGAAGCTTGGCGCAACATGGTCACCTATCTCGGTACCACCTCCGAACTGCGCTTTGACGATCTGGACCTTGCCTACCTCGCCGATTCGCGGCACTTTCATCTCTCGTCGTTCTACCTGCAGCGCGGGCTGCAGCCGCGGGTCGCCGAACTTTTTCAGAAATTGAAGGCCGCTGGCCTGACCATCTCCCTGGATACCAATGACGATCCCGCCGACACTTGGCAAGGCGGATTGACGGACGCTCTCCGTTATGTGGATGTCTTCCTGCCCAATGAGCACGAAGCCCGAAAGATTGCCGGTACCGACGACTTGCAAGCTGCCGTGGCACGGTTGGCCGCCATTGTGCCCGTGCTCGTGGTGAAGCTCGGCGCTGAGGGAGCGATGGCCCAGCGCGGTCACGAACGTTTCACCAGCCCGCTGGTTCCAGTGAAGGTTGTGGATGCCGTCGGCGCAGGCGACAGCTTCAACGCCGGCTTCCTTTCCCAATACGTGCTCGGCGCCGATCTCCCCACTTGCCTGGCCGCCGGCAGTCTCGCAGGAGCGCTCTCAGCTACCCGTCCCGGTGGCACCGAAGCCTTCCGCGACCGCGAGCACCGGGAACAGTTCTTCCGCGCGCATGCCCTTGTAACGCCCGCTCCCCGGTGCTCGTCGTGACGGGTACTCCCGTAGCGCCGGCGTCCCGCCGGCTGTCGTGAGGGCATCTTGCCCTCACGCTTCGGAAGATGTCGGAGGCCGTTTAACCGTACGACAAAAGATTCCTCCGGGAAACTTTCTTCCTGCATCTGTGTTAGAAGAGGGTACCGGTCTCTTGATCACAAAAGGGGAGTAATGCAGCTATGCTGCTGCAACAATTGTTATGAGAAAACTGTTTTTCGCGTTGAGTCTCGCTTCGCTTCTGTTTTGCGTGGCTTGTGGATCGCACGGCGGCAGCTTCGTCGGAACCGGAACTTTCTCCAACGCCAGCCTGAACGGCCAGTACGTTTACCAGATAGGGGGAACCGACCTGAGCACCGGCCTGCCATACCGCGAGATGGGCGTATTTAACGCCAACGGGAGCGGTGTGATTACGAGTGGCACGGACAATTTCGCCGAGAACGGCAGCGTTACCACAACCTCGACTTCCGGAACCTATTCCATCGCCAATGACGGAACGGGCACGATTGTCCTTAACGGAACCGTTCACCTCGCCCTAACCCTGGTTAGTACTTCCAAGGTCTATTTGATCGAGGAGGACCTTGCCAACTCAACCGGTGTCGCAGAAAAACAGAGTTCCACGACCCTCCCAAGTGCTACATTTGCTTTCAAGCTGCATAATGCGAGTATTGCGGGCGCAGGGCAGAGCTCCTCCGCGAGTGTCGGCGTCTTTACCCTCTCGAGCGGTACAGTGAACGGCACCGAGGACGTCAACCGCGCGGGGCTGATTAGTGGTCCACTAACTTTTGCCGGCTCGTTTATTGCTCCCGACAGCACCGGCAGCGGCATGGGAAGCTTCAGCGACCCCACCGGCACGACCAACTTCTTCTATTCCATTGTGGACGCGAACAATATCCGCTTGCTGACGAATTTCGCGGGAGTGGTTGGTTTGGGCCGCGCGGAAGCGCAAAGCGGAGAGCCCTTCACGACCGATCCTCTTTCCGGTAACAGTTATGCGTTTGGCAGCAGAGGGGACGACGGCTCCTTGACTGGCGGGATCGGCGGAGTCAACACTGTGGGCAGCTTTACTGCCAACAGCGGCAGTATTACACCGGGCGCATTTGACTCCGTGTTGGACGGGACGTCTCAACCAAACGCTTCATTTACCGGGTCTTATACCTTTTCGGCGGCCGCCTCAAATGGCCGGATACCGGTAACGCTCAACACCGCGGCCCCGAGCACCGTCCAGCAAGTCTTTTGGATGGTGAGCCCGTCGCGCGCCTTCTTCCTGACGACCAGCGATACTAGCGACCCTGGCAAGGTAGAGGACGGCACGGCCGACCGGCAGCAGGGAGCTTTCTCCAATTCGACGCTCAATGGCCAATATGCGTTCGTGATGGACGGTTTCGACCTCAATTTCCCCCTTCCCTTGATCGATCGCATCGACTGGATCCAGTGGAATGGTTCAGGAAGCCTAACCTGGAATGAACTTGCGAACAACGAGGGAGGACTTACTCAACCGGGCCATCTGTCGGGGACATATTCCGTGTCCGGCAATGGACGCGCGACCGCCACAGTCAACACCCTCTCCCATGCCAACAACGACATGGTCCTCTATTTGGTTTCGGGCACTCCTACAAATACAAATGCACCGGACGCCTACATGCTGGAGAACGACGGCGGGGTAGAGATCAATGGAGAGATGAGCCATCAGTAAGGGCTGGTAGAGGCTCGCCGCCGCGTCTGCTGACGTGCCCGTTCCTCGGTACGGGGTACTAAGCGACCTGCCACACCGTATCCAGCACCGTTCCGTCCACCCACTTCACCACCGCCACAGGACGGTCCCCTAGCCTGGGCCGTGCCGGTTTGCCTCCGCAAATGCGCTCCACTTCCGCCTTGATGTCCTGAATCGGCCGGATTGGCAAGCACGATCCCTTCACCGCATCCAGCAAATCCTGCCGCCGAGGATTGATCGCAATTCCCCGCTCCGTCACCACTACGTCAATCAGCTCACCGGGCCCGGTGAGCGTGGTTACTTCGTCCACGATCACCGGGATGCGATCGCGGAACGACGGTACCGCCAGAATAGTGCATCCCGCCGCCAGGCAGTTCTGCCAGCCTCCGATTCCGTGCAGCAGCCGCCCATCGGAGTGCGTCACCACATTGCCGTTGAAGTTCGCATCCACCTCAGTCGCGCCCAGCACGACCGCGTCCACCATGGACGCAAAACTCCCCTTGCCATGATAGTTGTACGAAGTGAACGGCGAAGTGGGCACGTGACGGGGATCGTTGGCAATCGACTTCACGGCATCGAGGTCAAACGTTTGCCCGTCGAGAATGTAATCCGTCAACCCTTCCTGCAGCATCTCGACCAGATACCGCGTGGACCCGCCCCGCACGAACCGCGCTTTCACGCTATCTGCTTTCATCATGCGCCGCAGATAATCCACAAAAGCCAGCGCGATCCCACCCGCGCCTGCCTGAAAGGAAAATCCGTTGCGCATGATGCCCGCCTCGCGCAAAAACCTAGCTCCCAACTCCGCAATTCGCAATCGGTCAGGGGAGCGCGTAATCTGCGTCGTCCCGGAAACAATTTTCGCCGGATCGCCAATCGATTCCACTTCCACTACGTAGTCCACGTTGTTGCCCTGGATTTGCGACGGAATGCATGGAAACGGAACCAGATTGTCGGTCACCACAATCACGTGATCTGCATACGTCGCATCCGCCAGCGCGAACCCCAGCGATCCGCAGGCCGACTTCCCGTGCGATCCGTCGGCGTTGCCGAAAGCGTCCGCCGTCGGCGCGGCAATCACCGCGACGTCAACGTGCACCTCCCCGTCCTGGATTGCTTGCCAGCGCCCACCGTGCGAGCGCAGCACGCCCATGCCGCGCATCTTGCCCTGCGTGCAGTAGTCGCCCAGTGGCCCGTTCATCGAACCTTCAATGTGGTGGATTACTCCGGCCTGCATCAGTTCAATCGCGCCCTTTTGCGAGGGAAACGACGCGCTCGGAAACCACATCAAATCCCTAACGCCGATCTTCGCCGCTGCTTCCAGCGCCATCAACGCCACCCGGTCGCCGTCGCGCAAATGGTGATGATTGGAGATCACCATGCCGTCGCGCAGCCCGCTGTTGCGCAGTGCCGTCTCCAGGTCCGCCACGCGCTTGTCTCCGTCTTCCGGATAATCTTTGCTAGAACGCACCGGTGGCGACGCCCTGCGTGCGTGTGGCTGATACTTGGCCACCCCCAGGTAAGGAATCTGCGGTTTGCCGTTGACTACAGCCGGCACTATACGTCCCGCTGCATTCTGCGCCAGCTCCACTCGTTCGCTCATTCGATTCTCTTCAACCAGCATTCACTTGTCATCCTGAGCGAGGCGTTTTCTGCCAAGCGAAGGACCCAGCCGAGACACCGCGCCGCGTGATCGCCTTGGCGTGAGCGCATTAAGCGCGAGGCGGCATCCTTAATTATTGGACCCTTCCTGTCTGCTTCGCCCTCTCCACCAGCTTCCTGGCCCGCTCCACTACCGGCGGATCAATCATCTTCGACCCCAGGCTCACCACGCCCAGCCCGCGCTGCTGCGCCTCCTCGAATGCGGCAACAATCTTCAGCGCCTTCTCGATCTCCACCTGCGACGGCATAAATGTTTCGTGAACCACCGAAATCTGCGATGGATGAATACATCCCATCCCTTCAAATCCCAGCGCGCGCGAATTTTCTCCCCAACGCCGCAAGGCTTCCATGTCGCCGACGTCGCTGAACACGGAATCGTTCGCCTGGATTCCCGCAGCCTTCGCGGCGTTCACCAGCCGGGTGCGCGCATACAGCGACTCGCGCCCTTCCGCCGTCTTCACCACGCCCAGATCCGCCGTGTAGTCCTCCAGTCCGATGGTCAGGGCCGCCACATTTCCACTCGCGGTCGCAATCTCGAAAGCGTGTTCAATTCCCAACGCAGATTCCAGGATCGGCACCAGCCATATCGGACGTTCAATGCGGTGCCGGACCTTCAGTTCCCCGATCATCACGTCCACCTCTCGCACCTGGCCCGCGTCTTCCACCTTGGGGATCAGCACCAGGTCCGGCGCTTCGGGAACAATTTCTGCCAGGTCGTCCCGCCCCATGGGCCACTGGTTGATGCGCACCATGCGCTCGCACCCGCCAAAATCCACTGCGCGCAGCGTATTGCGCACCAGGATGCGGGCAGCATCCTTTTCGCCATGATGAACCGCATCCTCCAGATCGAGAATGATGGCGTCCGGCCCGTGCAGCCCGGCGTTGATGAAATACTTCGGCTCCGTGCCCGGTAAATACAATCGCGACCGCCGCAACCGGTCGCGCGGCGAGGCTGCGGGCAGCGTCACCTTCTCCGGCAGTGCTTTGCCGCCCTTGCCCAACCCCGCTCGCCTGACCGCCGTCTCGATCCGCGCCGCAATCACGAAAGGCAGCGCGCCTTCATCGTGGATCGCAACCCGCGCGTGCTTTACTCCGAGAGATTCAAGCACATCCCGTGCCTGCGCCCGGATCGAATCGCCGTAGTACGGCGCAACTCGAGACTCCAGCGTGATCTCCACGCCACCGCCATCGCGCGCTTCGATCGCCACGTGCAAGTCCGAGCGCACGTCCTTGCCCCAGTGTCCCGCCTCCGCTGACTGCGCTGGCCTGGTTTCCGTTGCACTTTTCATTATTTATCCCTTGTCATCCTGAGCGAGGCGCTTCTTTGCCGAGCGAAGGACCTAGGCGAGCCACGGCGCGCCATCGCGCCTGGCGCGATGGCAATAAAGCTCCAGGCGAGCATCCTTATCGGTTCCTATTTCATCCTTCCCAATATCGCATCCGTCATCTCTACCGTACTCGCCGCGCCCTGGCTGATCGACTTCCCACCGCCCGCAATGCGCATCATGTCATAGGTGCGCACCCGGCCTTCCTTCACTACCTCGGCAATGGCCTTACGGATGCGATCGGCCTTGCCGCCTTCACCCACGTGGTCGAGCATCATTGCCGCGGAAAGAATCATCGCAATCGGATTCACGATCGGCGGATTTAACTCCGCGTACTTCGGCGCCGACCCATGCGTTGGCTCAAACACCGCCACTTCGTCCCCGATGTTCCCGGAAGCCGCAAACCCCAGACCACCGACCAGTCCGGCGAACGCGTCGGAAAGAATATCGCCGAACAGGTTTGAGGCCACGATCACGTTGTAGTCCTCCGGATTCTTGTTCAGCCACATCAACTGCGCGTCGATATTCGTGCTCCAGAGCGCGATTCCGGGATAATTCTTGGCCACTTCCTTGGCCGTCTCTTCCATCATGCCGGAAGTTTCGCGCACCACGTTTGGTTTTTCGCAGATGGTCACGCCCTTGAAACCACGCTTCTTGGCATATTCGAATGCCGCCGTGACGATGCGCCGCGCCGCCGGCCGCGTGATAATGCGCAAGCTCACCGCTAGATCCGGACCCGCTACCTTGGCAAACGCTTTGAACTTCGGGTGAGTTGCCAAAGCCGTGCGCACATTCTCCGGTGGATTCGTCCATTCCACTCCGGCGTACATGCCCTCAGTGTTCTGGCGGAAAACAGTCGTATCAATCTGCGGCTCATCGCAGCTCCCGTCCACGCGCTTGCGGATGTAATTCAGCGGATTCCCGCTGAACCCGATGCAAGGCCGCATGCAGATATCGAGATTGAATTTCTGCCTCATGGTCACGATTGGGCTGTAGTAAACGTGGCCCTTGCTGCGCAACTCCGGCTTCAGTTCCGCCTGGGCTTCCTTGTTCGGCTTCGACGTGATCGCGCCGAACAATCCCAGCTTGTGCTTCGCCAGCAGATCAATCGTGCGCTGCGGCAGCGCGTTGCCTTCATTCCGCCAGCACTCCCAGCCGATGTCCGCGTGAATGTACTCGGCGTCAAAACCCACTGCTTTCAAAACCCGCAACGACTCCGGCAAGACCTGATTTCCAATTCCATCCCCCGGCATCGTCACGACCGTGTATTTCGCCATGAGTGCGTATCTCCGTAGCGCCGGCGTCTCGCCGGCTGTCGGGAGGGCATCCCCGCCCTCCTCGATGAGTTATTTATGAGCTGTCCACAATCTAAACTTTGTCATCCTGAGCGGAGCTTCAGCCCGCGAAGGATCTTACGAACGCAAAGCCAATCTCGGAAGCGTACAAGCGTGATTTGGATCCCCGCCGCCTTTCTCTGCGCGCTCTGCGGATTTTCTCTGCGTCCTCCGCGATCAGCTCTTGACTTCCATCACCCCAGCCCCAACCTCTTCGCCAGCAGATTCTCCACACCATCCGCAATCACCAACGACTGCGGCACACTCCCCAGGGCCGGAAACGCGAACTTCTCTCCACGCCACTCGATCACGCCCGAGGTGAAATCAATATCAACCTCATCTCCTGGAATAATCGTCTTCTCTCTCGCAGAAACTTCTTTCGCAAACTGATCGCGCAGCCGCTTTACCAGCTCCGGCACTTCCACACACAGAAATCCATTGTTATACGCGTTGCGCAGATAGGTCTGCGAGAAGCTGGCCGCAATGACCAGCGGAATGCCTTTCGCCTTAAGACAGGTGACGGCCTGCTCTCGGCTCGAGCCGGTGCCAAAATTAAAGCCACTCACCATCACATCGCCCTCGCGCGCGCGCCCCGCGAACTGCGGATCGTAGTTCTCCATCACCACCTTCGCCATCATCTCCCGCGTCATATCGTCGCGGTAAGTGTAGTCCTTCCCGTAAATGGCATCGGTATTCAGGTTGTCTTGCGGCATGAACACCAGCCGCCCGCGCACTCGCTCTGGAAAACCGGGAAGGATTTCAACCTTCTCCGCTGCCGCACCCGTTGCAAACTCGGTGTAGACCCGCGCCGGCGCGCGATCCGCCATCTCGTGCGGCCCGCGAATGTACCCCGCGACCGCGGAAGCAGCCACCACCTCCGGACTCGCCAGATAGCACTTGGCATCCCGCGATCCCATGCGCCCTTTGAAATTCCGATTCGTGGCGGAAATTCCGACCTCGCCCGGCTCCAGCAATCCCACTCCCAGCCCGATGCACGGCCCGCAGCCGGCGGGCAACGGATTCGCGCCCGCATCCAGCAGCGTCTGCCAGATGCCGCGCTTCTCAGCTTCTTCCTGCACCCACTTGCTGGCCGCGCCCAAATAGAACTTCACGCCCGGCGCGATTGTTTTTCCTTTCAGAACTTGTGCCGCTGCTTCCAGGTCCTCCACGCGCGAGTTCACGCAGGAAAGCAAATACGCTTTCTGGATGGCGACCTTTTTCTTTTCGATTTCGGCCAGCGAACTCATCGTCTGAACTGTATCGGGTCCCGATACATGTGGCGTGATCTGGCTGAGATCGAGCACGATCCGCGCCGCGTACACCGCATCGCCATCAGGTCGCGGCGGATTCTTCGCCCAGCTCTCAATATCTTTCTCCGCAAACCGCTCGACGCCAGCCGCCTTGAGCCGCTGCTGCACGCTGCGCAAATATTTGATCGTGACCTCATCCACCGGAAACCAGCCCACCAGCGGCCCCCATTCCGTAGTCATATTCGAAATCGAAAGCCGCGCGTCCATCGACAGACTGGCGACCCCCGGCCCGCTGAATTCAACCGCAGCGTTCAGCACTTCATCGTGGTTGTAGAGACCGCAGAGCGTGATGATGATGTCTTTTCCGGTTGCTCCCTCGGGCAGCTTGCCTTCCAGCACTACCTCAAGCGAGCGCGGAATTTGCCACCAGAACTCTCCCGTTGCCCAGACTGCAGCGGCGTCAGTCCGCACGATCGGCGTACCCACCGCGCCCAGCGCGCCGTACATATTGGAGTGCGAATCCGAGGCAACCACAAAGGATCCCGGCGCCACATATCCGCGCTCCACCATGATCTGGTGCCCGATCCCCGAACCCGCAGGATAGAAGTCAACGCCGTGCTGCTGGGCGAACGCCTCAATGGCCCGGTACTTTGCCAGGTTCGAGTCTTCCCGGTTCTGGATGTCATGATCGAGCGCGAAGACGAGTTGCTTCGAATCGTGAATCTTCTTCGCGCCAATCCCTTTGAATTTGCTCATCACCGCCGAGGTGTTGTCATGCGTCATCACGTGATGTGGCCGGATGGAAACGAAGTCTCCCGTCCGTAGCGGCCGCTTCGGTCCCTCGGCGAGATGCGTCTGCGCAATTTTTTCAACAATGGTTTGGCCCATACGTCACCACTCTTTTTGAGTTGTCATCCTGAGCGAGTATCGGCTCGCGAAGGACCTTGCGACTGGTTCCCGTGTCACGGTTGTATACAGGTTTGCAACTCTGCGTCCTCAGCGCGTCTTTCTCTGCGCCCTCTGCGATATTCTTTTTCTCGTCTTCGTCTTCTCGTGCGTCGGCTTCTTCGCTGCCGCATCCGCCTTCATCAGCGCCATCAGCTTGCTCACCGAGCCGACCTTTTCCAGGTTCCAGATGGCATCTTTGAGCTTCTTCTGCGCGCCCGTCGACAGCACACCCTCTGCCAGCGCCCCGAACTTCTCCTCGATTTCAGTATCGCTCAGCGGATTGCGTGGATCGCCCTTGGGATAATCCAACTGCTTCGTGAGCGTCCGCCCATCCGTCGTCGTGATGTTCACGATCACGCGCTGCAACGCGGGGAAAACTTTCTCGATCTCCGGATCGGCGACCACCTCTACCTTCTTCAACTGCGCCCGGATCGCAGGATCCATGATCTTCTCCATCGTGAACTGCACCGGCGTGACTTGCCGATCGACGATGGCCGCGGCGATCACATAGGGCAAGGAATGATCCGCCGTTTCTTTCGAACGCGGATCGTACTTGCTCGGATCGGAAAGAATATCCGCCGCGCGAGCCAAAGAACGAATCTGCACCTTCTGCACCTGATGCGGCTCAAGATCGTTTTGCTTCACCAGATCGAGCACCGCGGAAATCGGCGTGTGCGTAAGCGCCTCAGTCGGGAACGCCTTCATGCCGCACTGCGTGATCCGCCACGACTCGCCCAGTCCATCAGTCAGCAGATTCAGCTTCCACTCCGGGCCAAAACAGTGTGTCAATCCTTCTTTGCCGTCCACCACGTGCTCGGGGCCGGTGTAGCCCTTCTCGGCCATCAGCGCCGCCAGCACTCCGCTCTGTGTGGCCATCGGATCCACGGTGTTCTTCATCATAGTCAGCTTGCCCGCCGTGACTGCACCGAGGGTCGCGTGGCGGCTGGCGGAAATTCCCACGGCATGTTGAATCTGCTCCCAGCTAAGATGCAGCGCGCGTCCCGCGACGATGGGCGAGACGAATGCAGTCAAAGTCGCGTGGTGCCAGCCGCGCTCGCGGATGCCGGGGAAAGCCGCCTCACAGAAGCGCATCTCGAACTCGTGCCCGAGCACCAGTCCGACGATCAGTTCTTTGCCGTCGCTCTGGGCGCGCTCGCAGCACGCCAACGCAGCCGGAAAAATATCCGAAGGATGCGACGGGTCCTGCTTCCAGTAGATGTCGTTGTAATCCATGCAGCGGATCATCAGTCCGTTCGCCAGCGAGGCCGACACCGCATCGATTCGCTTGCCGGTGCCGATGACCGTGGCGGGTCCGCGCCCAGCGATTTCAGCGAGCACTTCAAGCGCGATCTTCACATCATGCTGCAGGTAGCCGCCCAGCGCGCAGCCCACCGAATCAAGCAGAAACCGTTTCGCCTGATACACAGCATCCTGCGCCAGGTGCTTGTACTCCAGCCCGGCGGCCCAGCGCGCCATACCCGCGGTGATGGTTTCTTTCGGCGCCACAGCTTCTTTGGTTGCGGACACGCTGCTCCTTACTTGGCATGCTCCTAAATGTGATTTGTCATCCCGAGCGAAGCGAGGGATCCGCAGTTACATCTTGGAAACAGAACTGCAGATTCCTCGCTACGCTCGGAATGACAAGAACGAAATTCGCTCCGGATATAAGCAAGCTAGAGCTGCTCCTACTTCACTTTGATGTTCCTCGTATTCTTGAAGGGCAGAAAGGCCATGAAGTCGGCGTGATGCACGATGTATGCCTCGGTCGTACGCTTCACCAAGTCGCCCTCAGCAGCGTGGGCCGCGATGATGTGGCACACAGCATCAGGCACGCCGCACTCCAGCGCCAGGGCCACGCCCGTGAAGGGATGCCGCAGCGCCTCACCGCGCTCGCTCTGGCGGCTCTTGCCGTCAGGCCCAAGCTCGTACTCAAGCAGCTTGCCCACATCTGCGAGAATGGCGCCCGCAATCACTGTGTCCATGTCGATGGGCAGCGCGCGGCCCATGAACTCCTGCATGGCCTCAGCGCTCTGGCGCGCGATGTGCACCACGCAGCGTTTGTGCTCCATGAAGGTGATGGGGCAATTGGGCACGAGCAGCGTGAAGGGGATGCGGTTGAGATCGTCGGGTTTCAGCGGGCTGCGCTCGAGCGCTTTGATCCATGTGTTGGTAACCTGCTCGCGCAGTTTTGGGTTCTCGATCCACTGCAGCTCCGGCCACAGCCTGGCGACCGCCTCACGCATGCTTCCGCCCTCCATTCCGAAACTATCTAGCTTATCGTGCGGGCGGAGGGGGCGTCGAGGGGGAGGGTGCAAAACCGGAGATATGTTCCACGTGGAACATTACGCAGGTTGGAGAAGTGTTCCACGTGGAACGTTTTGCACTTACGCTATTGTACGTACAATAATATACGTATCCGTAAGTGCATGAAACGGCAGAGGAAGGCGGCGGCTTTAGATGTTTCAAAATGATGAGCAGCTGACCTGGTTGGGGTTGGGGACGGCTGCCGAGATGTCGGCAGCATCGGCACAGCTTCGGCATCGAGGATACCCAGCCTTGCGTCGCAAGCATGGGGCACTCGACTAGATCAGTCTTTTTTGATCGACGGGCCTGCTTGAGTGATACTTCCCGGAACTAAATTCGTCTTAATGGTAATTTTCTGGCGGGGTAACAGGTTGACCTCGGTCTCGAAAGCTTGATAGCCGGGTAAAGCGATCTTGACCCGATGTTTCCCGGGGCTCACCAGCATCCCTCGTCCAACCCCACCAAATTCATGGACGGTCCCAACAAAACCTTCGTCCACGAAGACAGCTGCGTTTTCCGGTGTGACGCGGAGCTTGAGTTGAGAGGTGACAGTGGGAAATTGGGCGCGAGGATCTCTCTGCATGGTCACATGCAAGGCGATCTTCTTCCCCGGCTCCACAACCACCTTCTGGGTGAAATCCAGGTACCCTGACTGGCGCACGGAAATCTCATGTTCGCCGGGCAGAAGTAAAACTTTCTTGGCGTCCTTGAGCTCTTGGACGTAGCCGACATATTGCCCGTCGATCCATACGCCCGAGGTTTTCTCCACCTTGGTCTTGCCGACAAACTGCACTTCTCCCAGGACCTGGTTCTGCGCGGCCTGGTTCTGCGCGGCCTGATTCTGCGCGTACGATGCGACAGATAATACGAGCAGGGAAAAAACAAGGGACAGAGCCGCTTTGCTGAACGCATTGCGCATTGGCACACTCATACACATAAGCGATGCTCCATATTTCGAATGACCTGTTTTCGAATCACCCAGAAACGATACCATTTCCTGCGAAATCAAAGCTCCATTATCATTCTAATCGTCCAGGGGCGCGCGGCCACCTTTCGGTGGGGGGAATCTAGGAAGTGATGGGGAGGCTGCCCGGTCTTCTCGCGTCCTTTTGCGAAAAGGGCGGGTGATCAAGTTCCGGTAGTGGTCGAGAGTGCCTCAAATCCCAGGAGGAAGGACCGTGGAATCCCACGCTTCGCAAAGTGCGCGAAGCATGGGGCACCCGGCCCTTTCGTGGGACAATGCAGGGATGTCTCCGCTTGCTAGGATCGTGTTCGACACGAGTGGGATCAACGCGCTTGAGGACGGCGGCCCGCAGTCCGAGCCGCTGATGAAGGCGCTCGGGTGCGGCTTTGACGTGATCGTCACCGCCATGAACGTGGATGAAGTTCTTTCGACCAAGGACCCTCTGCGCAGGGAGGCTCTCCTCGGGCGATGCCAGCGGCTCCTCGGGAGGTGCGTCTGGCCTCCGCACTGGATCCTTCAGCTTCTCATCTCGGCGCACTTCCGAGACTCGGCGCGGTTCGACTGGCAGCAGATCGACGTGGAGGCGAAGGTCTACGAGCGCGCGCTCGTTCAGCGGGACTTCACGGACGAACTCTGCGCCCAGCAGAGAAAAGAACAGTTCAGCCAGCAGGAGCAATTCGGCAAGTTTTGGAGGGGCCTGCGACCGAAGCTTGATCCAGTCCTCGCCAAGGAACCGGAGAAGCGGCCCACCAGCTTCGCCGAGGCCGCTGAGGTCGCGAGGATAGACGGCGGCGTCCTCTGGGGCATCGGGGCGGAACTGTACAAGCACGAGACGGGGTTGCGGCCGAGCGATGGGGAAGTCAAGGCCTTCATGGATACCTGCCCGCCGTTTCTGGCCGCTTGCTATGGGATCTGCGGAGGCTGGTATGACGACGCCCTCAGACCCCTCGATGATGGCGGGTCGTCAGTCGGGCGGAACGACTTGATGATGGCCGTCTACCTCCCGTACTGTGGCCGATTCGTCACGCACGACTGGCCGCAGGAAGGGCGCCTCCGTGAGATCGCCGCAGAGGCGCGGATAAATTGCGAGGTCTTGTCCTACGAGGATTTCTGCGCGGGCTTCGAGGTCTCAGCCTAGTCTCTACCCTCTGCACGTTCGCTGAAAGGGGGACTTGTCCGGAACGGGCGGCCCACCTTTCGGTTGAGGAGTTTATCTCGGAAGTGAGGGCGGGGGTGCCCCGTTTTTTCGCGCCTTTTGGGCGGGTGGCCCAGGTTTTGGGCTTAGAAGTTGGAAGTCAACACAACTGGGGGTGCCCCACTCTTCGCGCTTTTTGCGAAGGGTGGGAACTCCGGCTCTCGATTTGCTTGGGCATTTGGTTCCGATTCCGCCAGCTTTCACAACTTCACCCTTCGTCGGTATTTCTAGCGCGTGTGGGGAAAACAACATGCCACGCTGGCAAGCCACAACACGGCGCACTTTGACGATACTTCAGTTCCACTCATCGATCCTTGGACCGCCTGAAGCTTTCGGGGCGGGTAAGCTCTCCCGATGCCCGGGGCTGGTATTCTGGCCGAAACCTTTGGGGAACTACCCGGCTATCCTGCGAGGACCGCACGGCTAATGCTGGTAACCACAGGCCAGGTTACCCACCCCGGGCGGGGGGAACCTAGTTCCTACCCTTAATCTAGGCGTAATCAGGCTTTTGCGGGGGGTGTCATCCGTGATATAACCGCCGTTAAGCAGATCGTTTGACTCTTCCATGGAGCTGTGCCGTATGGAGCTGGCTTTCGCAGGCAGGAAAGGCCAGGAACGAGGAGGTCTTGTGTCCGATGCACGGACGGGTAAGAGGTTCCCCTTGCAGTTGCCGATCAAGATCCATCGGGCGGACGAGCGTGGAGAACACCGCGGCGTGACCGGGAATTTGAGCGCCGCCGGAGTTTACATCCGCGCCGATGCCGCGCTGGAGATGGGATCGACGGTGGAGTTCGAGATCGCCCTGCCGCCGGAAGTAACCGGAGCCAAGGAAGACGTGATCATTCAATGCCGGGGACGCGTGGTGCGCACCGACGACCCCGCCGCCGGCAGCAGCCCCACGGAGGCTCGGGGTGTGGCCTGCGTGATCGATTCTTACGATTTCGTTCGCCACTAGAGGCGAGGAGCTGACGCAATGCTCAAACTGATTCTGGCTGATAACCAGGCAATCTTCCGCGCGGGAATC
>WNFB01000949.1_pt1 | contig 24188 bp, 19 predicted proteins | sample 5400501 | NCBI WGS metagenome assembly WNFB01 (sample SAMN13153341, study PRJNA577476) | soil metagenome | isolation source: 200 cm saprolite under Douglas fir tree site 2 hole 1 | place: USA:California | collected 2015-04-18 | reverse complement strand
GCTGCTCAAGCTAATTTCTGGGGAACTGGTCAAGGAAGAGCATCCTTTGATCAACAGCATAATTGCCAAAAAATCAGCAGCTTAATGTCAAAATTTACATCTATGAGATACCAGAACTAAGTTGTCTTTTGAATTCTAGTTATATGGTACGTCGTATCTTTTCGTCAAAAAAACACTGACAGGCCAGTTGGGGCTTCAGGTTCCTCAACTGTCCGCATTCCGTACAGGCAATTGGGATGTTATTCCTGCTCTACGCGTCCATCCAGATTACGCGTTCCCAGTGATGGTAGTTGTTGACCTGGAGGTCGATCCGAAACCAGATGCCAGGCCTGGAGAGCGAGTATTCGAGGTCGCGGCGGTGCGAATGAAAGGAAGTACAATCATTCGAGAATATCAGTCCTACATTTGGCGTCCATTCAAGCCAGCGAAGCTACAAACAAATGAGGTAATCGAACAGCCGCCGCAGCCAGAACGAGTAGCGGCTGATTTGCGCATCATTCTTGGGGAATCACTCGTCCTCGGTCATACTATGCAGAATTTCGATGCCAGGGAACTGGACGGAATGGGAGTTCCCATTTCCGATGACCGCATCGTCGATACATTGACCTTTGCGCGGTTGCTCTATCCAGACAACATGCGCCATAACCTCTCACTCCTCTCCTGCATGCATGGTATCAAGGTGGGCGAAGGTCAATGGCATACGGCTTTAACAGATGCACGTGCCTGCGGTAAACTCCTATTCGTCTTGGGGAACGAACTCGCGCAGCGCGGAGATGCACTTCTCAATGGTATACGGGCACTTGTCCAACCCGGAAGTGCGTTCGACAAGGCTGTACTGCAACCCCGCAAGGTGCCAGCTAACCAGGCGCTACCCTGGGTGCTGGATCCTCAGCCATCTACGCCACATGCTCTTATCTCCTTACAAGGTGTCTCTGCCAGTCCGAACATGCAAAAAGCGCTACGGAGCGCAAGGGATGTGCTGGTAGAACTGCACGATCCTGAGGCAGCATATATCAAACATCTTCCTCCAGATCGGCGCTCTTTAGTCACTACGGGCACACGCACACGACTTGAATATATGCTTGCAGCTCTGCAGGCTGGAAACGGAGTATATGTGTTACAGTCAACGGGCCGAGATGCGCCCCCTGATTCATCTGGGGGATGAATGGCCCTACCTTTTGGGGTGTGACGGGGGCGGGGCTTGCTGCTCGATCTCTCGTAATGCTCTCTTCAACGCAAACCGAATCGTTTCGTTGTCTGATGACAACGCATAGTAGTCCCGCAGGGCCGCAATCGCTCGTTTGTCTTGTTCCGTGAGTCGGATAGTTTTCGCTTTCTGCATACCTATAGAATATCATGTTGACATCTCCCTTGTAAAGTAGTAGACTCTCTTCAGTACCTTGACAACTGAATCGTGCTTGTGGGTTCTGCGGCGAAGTGCCGCAGGTAAAAACACGAACGTGTTGACCAAAGAACGAGCGAGATGTACCACTCGCTGAGTCTGTCAGACTCGCACAAACACCACTACTTGCACGCGGGGCGTGTAGGTAGTCAGCCGAAGGGCTGGCCTGTATGGTAACAGTACAGGTGCCACGGTAGCAGAAAGCTCGGACCGTGGATGGGCCACCTGAGGTGGCCCTGAACTGTGAAGCGTTGATCTCAAAGGCGAAAGCAACTGCGAGGGAGCCGATCAGAACCCCCGTCCATTTATGGCGGGGAGTCTCAGCCAACCCCTCAACCTTGCTCTGTCCGCACCGGCTACGCGCACTTATCGCACATACGACAAATAATGACTATCGCCTGCTACTCTTCTGCCTCCACCAGGCCTCGCACAATCACCATGCCAGCACACTTTATCCTATGCCCTTGCCTGTAAAAGACCAGCCAGAACTCCTTCAGCTTCGCAAAGATCTCATATGCGCATGCTGTTCGACCGATACACACCATACCACTTCCTCTTCGCCAAAACAAGCATACTTTGCCCCTATAAACGGCCATCACATCCTGCTGCCTACTCATCAAGCCTTAGCTCATCAAGAGGATGCTCCCTCAGCTCAGCTCATCTCATCGTGATTGACGATGTCCCTGCGCTACAGATGCACCTGGCCGCCAGGAGACTTCAGATATTTGGCGCCAGGCAATAACGATCTGTGCTTGCGCTGGTTTCTCCTCGGATGCGGCGCACACATCTTGATGTTCCAGTGGACATCGAGGTTACCGGACCGCTGCACTTCCTCAACCAGGAAGATCCTCTTGTTGCAGCGCATATGCGAATCTTTGCCGATCTCTATCCGCACGAGGGGCCTTTTAGCGCTTATCTTCTGCCGCAGGCACTGCTTGAGTTAAAGACGCGCCTCTTCTCAGATGCAGCAATGCATATCGTACTTGATAGCCGCCTCCACTCAAAGGCCTACCGCGATGAAACTTTCGAAATGCTCAAAGATATTGCAGAGGTGGCGTATGACCTCTACCCACCGCTAGTTCCGAGCGAGATGCAGCCAACCGAAGAAGCCTTTCTCGCGCTACTAACGCAGGCTCTAGAACAGCGCGGTTTTAGTTCACGCGAGGACATCTCTGATGAAGAACTACGCCTGGTGTTACGGAAGTTCTGGGATGTCGATAACTTCAAACCATTCAAGATGGAAGATACCTCTAAAGCTCAGGTTTCCCAGCAGGATATCGTGCGAGGGGTGCTCCAAGGGAAGGATCAACTGCTCGTCGCAGCAACAGGGGGAGGCAAATCGCTTTGTTTCCAGCTTCCTGCCCTGGTGTTCGCCGAAAGTGAACCGCCAAAGGTAACCCTGATATTTTCCCCGCTCATCTCACTAATGAGCGACCAGGTGGAAGCACTACGACGAAAGGGTGTGTTTTCAACGATCATGCTCAACTCCAATATCTCGACAATCCAGCGGCGGGAGTATCTGCAAGGGCTGGTACGCGGAGATTACTCCATTGTCTATATCGCGCCTGAGCAGATCCGCTCTTCTGCCCTGCGGCGTGCCCTCGAACAGCGTGAGATCGGCCTTATAGTTGTTGATGAGGCTCATTGCTTGAGCCAGTGGGGACACGACTTCCGCACTGATTATTTGGCTATGAAGGACTGGATCGACCGCGTATGTGGTAAGACGAAGCGATCTTTCCCCATCCTAGCGTTAACGGCTACGGCTCGTAAGGGTTATGAAGATCAGAAACATGAGCGTTCAGATCAAGCGAGCACAGTTCAGGACATCATTGAAAAGCTGGGACTGAAAATACCAAAAGAAGAGATAATCATAGCATCACCTGAGCGCAAAGAACTGGAATTCCGGGTTGAACAAATCGTTCTGCATCCTCTCAAATGTAAGTGTGGTGGTACGTTTGAGTTGGGGACAGGCGTAGCACCCCGATTTATCGTGGGTGTCTGTCAGGCGTGTCATGCAACAAAACGAGTCATGGATACCGGATTAGAGGAGGTCGTTGAAGAGGCTAAACTCGAACGCCTGATATATCTGCTTAACGAACATGGGCCGTCAGGATTACATCAACGTTGGAATCGACAGCCAGGCGAGCGACAACGAGGCATAGTGTACTGCGCCTATAAAAAAACCACCAGTAAGGTTGCTGAGAGATTGTCCAGGAGTGTTCAGGGGCTTCGCGTCCGCATATATCATGCTGAGCTGCCAGCAGAAGAAAAGGACGAGGTTCTACAACGCTTTAAGAGCGATGGCGAGGATGGTCTTGATGTTGTCGTCGCTACCAACGCCTTCGGTATGGGCATAGATGTGCGCCGACTGGGTTTCGTTATCCACTTTGATGTTCCTGGAACGCCAGAGGCTTATTACCAGGAGGCAGGGCGAGCCGGACGTGATGAACTGTTCGGCGAAGAGCAGGAACGGGCAGTTTGTATTCTCCTCTACCATCCAATAGACCTGAACAAGCAACGAAACTTGAATCGAAAGAACACGATCACGAGCTATCAACTCGTGGACGTGTACGATGTACTCTGCGAGCTTCGACACAATGTGGTAGACCGTTTAGAGATACAGCCGACTATGAACACAGAGCAAGAGGTGATCTTCACTGCCCAGGATATTGCAGTGCGCGCGGGTGTGAATGAAGAGCAGATTGGGATGATCCTGTACTACCTGGAATACCATACCTTGTTCCGGGGTCAACCAGTCCTGGCACGCGGAGAAACAGCTCATCACGTCCTGCAGGTCAAGTTTGAGAAGGAGTATCGAGACCGATGCAACCTGCTTCCTGAGCATTCACCATCACGTCCTCTGCTGCATTGTTTCCAGCATATTGATATATTTGGACTGAATGACGAGACGACAACGACTATTTCCCTGAAGGAACTTGCTGCACATCTGAGATGGTCCATAGCCGCACTTGAGCGAGAATTGCTAAACCTGGTACAGAGACGAATTATTACCTATGCTTGCCAGGGGCGTATCAAGTGGACCAGCGATGCTGCCCATGCTAGAGAGGCCGTGACCCGTCTCGAGAAAGAGGTAAGGGCACTCATACAGGAGATAGATAAGAAACAATCAGGGTCCTTCCTGAAAGGCGAGACGGCATTTGAAGATATGGCAGCATGGTGTGTGAAACGGCGACTAAACGCTGTCCTGCAACTAAACCTTCTTCATTTTCTCTCAGCCCTTTCATACAGGGACGCTGCTGAGTCACGCTTATTTAAACGCTTTACTCGCGTAGTTCGTCGGTCTCAGCCTGGACGTTATGAGATGCGCCTCTTGATCGAGGAGAGTTCTTCCATCTTCGCGAAGATTGACCACATTTTTACTGAGTTAAAACATGCTCTTGCCTTAGTAGAACAACAGCAGGTCACTGACCAATGGCAGGAATTCGATCTGTTGAAGATTGTGCCAGATTACCGCCATCGACAGCGTCTTCACCGCCAACTGCTCCTACTGGATACTCTTGGCCTACTCAAATATAAGAGCGACCCCTCCATAGGATTGGCCATGCGAGTAATCTTTAAGCAGCCGTATGCCCCAGGAGATAAGCTCAAGATCAATTTAAAGTCGCTGCGCCTGAAAGGAACTTACGATAAAAACAAGCTCAAGTTTATGGAGCGCTATGCGACGGAAATACAGGAAGATTCACGCGCTGATGAGTTCAGTAATTATTTCTTCGGTAAGCAACCCCTCGTAAAGCACGTTGATCAGGCATTACGGGCAGATATGACAGCGCAACAGCAAGACCTCATAAAATTGGAGGGCGGTTTTCATCTCATCGAAGGCCCTGCTGGCTGTGGGAAGACAACAGCACTTATCGAGTACATCAAACACCTGGTCTATCACAAGCAGGTGCCACTAGAGCGCATTATGGTAACGACGCACTACCATAGCGCAAAAAACCGCATTGCTAAAGCGCTCGAGGTGCTTCAAGAAGATGGTAGCGTGGTGCTGGCAATTACCATTAACAGTTTTGGTGAAATGATTTTCAGAAAATATCGCTCCCTGCTCCTACGCGGCGATAGAACCCTATACTACCAGCAGGAACCCCAGGTGTTGCAAGGTTCTCAGGAAGAGATCAAAAGGAAAGAGCAGCATCTGGTAAGTAAAGCTTTGAAGAACATCCATGCTGGGACATGGCTACATGATCCCTGGCCTGAAGACCTGGAGTTGCCTTCGGTATCGGGCGCATACCAACCAAACGACGAACTGGAAAGACAATGCCTGGATGCCATTAGACTGCTGCGCGAACATGGCATCTTTCCTATTCGGGCTACTACGAAAGATCAAATTACGGATGCCCTGGGCAAAGTAAAAGATATGAGGTACCCCCTATCCCTGCGCTACGCTGTATACCTAGAGTTTTTACGGCTCATGGGTCAAGAACATTGCTACACATTCGATGACCAGATACTCTTCGCTCTTGCGATTCTCCAAAGCAATCCGACTATTGCACAGGAATACCGGCACTTCTACGAATACATCATCATTGATGAACTGCAAGACTTCACACCTGCACAGGCTAAACTCTTCCTCCAAGTATGTACAGCACAGTGGAATGTACTGGCCTTTGGAGACCGAGATCAAGAGATTCGCGTGAAGGAAACCAGCGCTGCCTCGGTATTTAATCGGTTCGCTCACATGGAAAGTTGCGGAGAGGGCAGAGTGCATCACCTGACAATCAATTTCCGCTCTACCCAGCGCATCCTCGATCTCATCAGTTACGTGCGCGACTATCAAGAGGCCTACAAGCGTCCGCGGCTCAAGTCTGCACAGGGAGAAGGTGGAGAACTCCCCGTACTTCTTCGTATTCGAACAAGTGAGGAACAACGAGATAGCAACGATATGGCTACTGGAGTACAACGTATACTGGCAGGAATGACTTCGCTGGAGTGCGTGGTACAGGCAGCCTTCGAGCAAATGTTGCAGATCCCAGAACCGGATCGCGGCAGTGTAGCGTTGATGGTCATGAAAAGTAACTGGAGTCTGGACGTGGAGCATTATCTCAAATCGCGAGGGGTGGATTTCACTGTACTTGATAATCGGCCCCTCTATCAGCAGCATCATGTGAATCGTGTCCTGGCTTATTTACGTCTCATTGCTGATCCCAGGCGTGATCAGGATGTGGAACAACTCCTCCGATACTGTATAGTGCCTTACTTTGACGCCGAGCAAGTGAAAACCTTGAAGGATAGCGCGCAGGCAGCAGGCGATCCATTGATCAAGGTACTAAGGAGTGATAGAGCACTTAGAAAGGCAAACGTGACCCCAGAGCAGGAGGCGGCACTCCAGAGGCACCTGACAGTGGTAGCTCGTTTCCAGCCGCTCAGCCTCGTGAGCCAGGTCGTAGAAGACCTTCGCGCCATGGATGATGGGCCTATTGCAGTGCTTGCCGAGCAGGAGCAGAAAAAAGAGGATGTTGAGAAGGTGCTGAACTATCTTCAACAGAAAACAGTGACAGCAGCAGTTACCGAAATAAAACAGCACCTTTCCTTCCTGGAGGAGGGGCAAAAGCATACAGGACTGATCGTAACCACGATTGATCACGCAAAGAGCGAAGAATTCGATACCGTCTTCCTGCTTGGTGCTGACTATTTAGGCAGCCATCCCAATTCTCGCATACTTCTCAGTTATAAACGCAGACTCTATGTCAGTATCTCCAGGGCCAGGCGCAGACTTTACCTGGTGGTAAGCGACGCATCTCAAATCGTCAATCCACTCTTTTCATCGCTACCAAAACATCTTTACAAAGAGATTGTCTGTGCCTCTGGGGCAAGCGCAAGCCATCTTCCTTCTTAAGACCACGCCATCTCCGCCGTGTGAAAAGGCCTGGCACATTACGACGTTTGTCCCATGTCAAAGGCGACGCGACAATCCATAAAGTTGAAATTCTACCCACCGTAGCGTATAGTTAGCTATGTCTTTGGCTCTATAGTTTACTTTTCGCTTCGTTCCTTACAAAGAGGAGGTAGCGCGTGAATGACCGCGTGGAAAAGCGCCTCGTGTTTGCCTCGCAACACCCCGCCGAAAATGGACATATGACAAGCCAATTGAGAGTTCGATCTCCCAACCTGCCTGCACCTCTCACCCCCCTGGTTGGGCGTGAGCAAGAGCTAGCCGCAGCTTCTACCCTCCTGCGACGCCCAGAGGTGCGTCTCCTGACCCTCACCGGCACCGGCGGTGTTGGCAAAACACGCCTGGGGTTGCAAGTGGCCAGCCACCTGCTGCATGACTTTGCCGATGGGGTCTGCTTCGTCCCACTGGCCTCCATCAGCGACCCCGAACTGGTCATTCCATATTCTGTCCAGGCGCTCGGACTCAAAGAAGCCCCAGATCACCTACTGCTCGACCTCCTGAAAGCATACTTACAAAACAGGCACCTGCTGCTACTGCTCGACAACTTTGAGCAAGTGGTAGCAGCAGCGCCGAAGCTTTCGGACCTCCTGGTCGCCTGCCCTCACCTCAAAATCCTTGTGACCAGCCGTGCTGTGCTACACGTCCTTGGTGAATACGAGTTCCCGGTTCCTCCCCTGGCATTACCAGACCTCCATCAACTTCCACAGGATGACGCCCTCTCGCAGTATGCAGCGGTCGCCCTCTTTCTGCAGCGTGCATTGGCAATCAAATCTGACTTTGCCATCACCAAAGCAAATGCACGTGCCGTCGCTGAGATCTGTGTACATCTGGACGGGCTGCCCCTAGCAATTGAACTGGCAGCAGCCCGCATTAAACTGCTTCCGCCACAGATGCTGCTTGCACGACTGGGGCATCGCTTGCAGGTACTGACGAGCGGGACACAGGATGCACCCGCACGGCAGCAGACTCTGCGCAATACCATCGCATGGAGTTATAATCTTTTAGATGAAACAGAGCAGCGACTCTTCCGGCACCTCTCCGTCTTCGTCGGTGGCTGTACATTAGAAGCAGTAGAATCCATCTGTGACACTCTTGACGGTGCAGCGTGTAGGGACCCGATTTATCGCGTCCGCGGGGTGGAGCGTAGGGACCCGATTTATCGCGTCCTACTCCTTGATAGCATAACCTCGCTCATCGACAAGAGCCTGCTGCAACAAACAGAGCAGGAGGAGCAAGAACCACGCCTCGTAATGCTCGAGACGCTCCGCGAGTATGGGCTAGAGTGCCTAACTGCCAGCGGAGAGGAAGAGGCTACTCGTCATGCTCATGCTGCCTACTACCTGGCGCTGGCAGAAGTGGCCGAGCCAGAACTGGCGGGTCCACAACAAAGCGTCTGGTTGGAGCGGTTAGAGCGAGAACATGACAACCTGCGAACTGCACTACACTGGTTGCTTGAGCAATGTAGTGGCGACCCTTGCGGTCGCCAGGCTGAGTACAATAACACCGGGAGTAGCATGGAGATGGCCTTGCGGTTGGGTGGAGCATTATCTCAGTTCTGGCAGGTTCGCGGTCATTGGAGCGAGGGACGCAACTATCTGGAGCGGTCGCTGGCTTTAGAGGCATCCCTAGGTGGTAACCGGGTCGCGGCATTTGTGCGAGCGAAGGCGCTCATCTCTGCCGCGCATCTGTCCTTCTTCCAGAGCGACTATCATCGGGCTGGGGCGCTATGTAAGGAGAGCCTTGCTCTGTACCGCGAACTCGGAAACCAAACGGGCATTGCGTTCTCCCTCTATTTTATGGGCAATGTCGCCTGGGCGCAGGATAACGCGGCAGCAGCGCGCCCTCTACTAGAGGAAGCCTTGACCATTTTCAGACAGGTAGGTTTCAAGGGCTTCATCGCCTGGCCGCTCTTCACCTTAGCATTGTTGCACTACAGCCAGGGTGATTACTCCCAGGCCTGTACCCTGTACGAGGAATGTCTTGCTCTACACAGAGAAGTGGGCAACAAGAGGGGTATTGCTCACACCCTCTCCCAATTGGCACAGGTACTGCTTGTCTCTCAAAGTGATCAGGCGAGAGTCCATTCGCTGCTTGAGGAGTGCCTTGCGCTCTCTAAGGAAATCGGCTTCAAGGAAGGTATTGCCGCCTCGTTGTGCCTCTCAGGGCAGCTGGCCTTGATTCAAGGTGATATCGTCACTGCACACTCCCTGGTACAAGAGAGTGTGGCGCTCTACAAGGAAATGGGGCATCGGCATGACACCGGCTGGTCACTCTCCATTTTAGCACGGGTAGTTGCCGCCCAGGGGTCCCACGATAAATCGGGATACCTGCCCCCCAGGCAGGGTTCCTACTACGTAACAGCACGCGCACTCTACGAGGAAAGCCTGGCCATCACCAGAGAGGTGAGCAATAAACTGCACATCGCCTCCGGCCTGGAAGGATTGGCCGCTGTCGTCGCGGCTCAAGGTTACCTGCCCACCGAGCAGGGCACCCAGTGGGCGGCACAGCTCTGGGGAGCGGCGGAGTCCCTGCGCGAAGCCATCGGCGTACCCATCCCACCTATCGAGCGAGCTGACTATGAGCGTTCGGTCGCAACAGCCCGCACCCAGCTGGCCGAACAGGGCGGAGGCACGGACGGAGGCAAGCTCACGTCCCTACCGCCCCTACCAACCCGGGTTAGTAGGGGCGCGAGCTTGCCTCCGCCCTCTTTTGAGACAGCCTGGGCCGAGGGACGAACCATGACGCCGGAGCAGGCCCTCGCCGCTCAGGGGCGCCGAACGGCTCCACAAGTTCCACCTCCGACCACAACACCAACAACCTCGCCGATAACCTATCCCGCCGGACTGTCTGCACGCGAGGTGGAGGTACTGTGCCTGGTAGCTAAAGGCCTGACCAATGCCGAGATTGCTCAGCAGCTGGTCCTCAGCACGAAAACCGTCGCCGCTCACCTCTCCCACATCTTCAATAAGACGAAAAGTGATAATCGCACTGCCGCTACCGTCTTTGCCATGCGCCACGGCCTGATCTAACTTCTGTTCACCAACAACCCCAACAAAATCAAACCGGCCAAACCGAAGTTTTCTTTTAATGCGGGATGTGCAGACGCAGTCTGCACATCCCGCATTAAAAAACCCTCTTGCGAACCACCGCCAGTGGTGAGGAGTCCTGAAGAGTTACACGTGGTTTCCATCCGTTTCCCTGTCGGTACGTGGAGAATGAGCAGCCTCCGCCATCTCATCGAGACCAGCTGCCAGCTGATGAACGAGTTTAGCCAACCCGTGGGCGAATTCACGACCAGCCACCTTGAAATGCTCCTGTGGCTCTGGTGGCAGCACACTTATTGGCAGCAGTGCCAGGCCTACCCCAGCTCGAAACAGACTCCGGCTGAAGTGTTGACCAGCTCTCCAGCCTTCCTCACGCTCCTCATCCATAGTTTGTACCTTCTCTTCTCTCTTATCATTCTGATTTATCACAGAATCGGTCCTTTCTATTTTCCGGTCTTATCACATAGGAACGCTTCAAGTTCCTGATCGCCTGCCTGCCACAAACGGCTCCCAAGGGCGGAGGCTGTAGAGTGCCGATTTATCGAGCACGTCTCGCGCCCCTACGGCCAGCACATCATCGAAAGTCTTCATGCACCTATGGAATTGTAATCGCTCAGCGCTTTCTATGTCATCGGAAAAACTTCGTAATTGGAAGAGACCTGGCACTTCTCTTCCAAACCTTCCCAGAAACACTGTAAGTAATTCTACCTATCAGGGCTAATCCCCACTGTTCCAAATAGACCAGCAAAATTACGACATTTTCCCGATGCTCTCACGATCCTGAAAGACTACACTTACCTCAAGGAGATTACCTATGAGAACCATGATTTCTGTACGTGCTCTCAGTCGCACCACCAATAACCGCCTTCAGGCCTACATGTTGCTCTTGCTGGGAGTCATCTTCCTCGCAGTTGCAAAGTTGGGCATACTCAATTCCTATTCGCTGGGAGAGTTGCTCTTTGGGCTTGGCATGCTAACAGCCGCGCTATTCAAACCTAATCGCCTCATGTTAGCGGGTTTATTGACGACATTGCTAGGAGTAGGCACCATTCTCAACTTTCAGCATTTCATTCCTGGCAACCAGTTCCTTGCCGCTCATCTTCTCGCCATTGGGCTGGCGCTACTAGGCATTGCATGGATGAGTCATCGTGGCTACATCAGTTCAGACATAGTAACGCCAGGCCTCCTGATACTAGGGGTAGGGGTCGTTGAGTACCTGCAAGCAGCACATCTCACTCCCCCCACCTTTCTACCTTTCGCGCTCTCCCTCTGGCTCCCTGGATCCGGCCTCCTAGTGCTTGGACTGATCCATCTGGCAACGAGCGCTAGAAAATAGAGGATTACGAGGATGCTTTCCAAAACTACCTGCGTGACATTCGCGGCCTGAGTCTCCTCGCATCCGCCGAAGAAATTGAGTTGGCCCGACGAGCCGCCGCAGGTGATGAACCAGAGCTTCTCTTTTTACCTCGTTAACCCAAATAGGCTTTTAGTACCACTCGTGCTTTTAGAACAGATAGAGCTAGAGCCGCACAGGGCAGTCTTGCAGCCAAGTTCTGCTAAAAAGAGACAACACACTGCATATGCTATTATTGGGTCTAATGCATAGTTTGATGATCCCGACCCCAGATGCCTGGGGGGCATCTGTCAAGGAGTCGGGCTAATCAAAGTTCTAAAGTTTGATGATCCCGACCTCCGCGGAGTCGGGCTAATCAAAGCAGAGAGCAGATAGACCTTTAGTTTGATGATCCCGACCCCAGATGCCTGGGGGCATCTGTCAAGGAGTCGGGCTAATCAAAGCACGGAGGGCTGGGAAACGAGCAATGCACACAAACATGTCTCACCACACATCACCACATCGACAGCTTTGGCTGCTGTATGTCACATCAGCACTAGCAATCGCCTTTTTCTCCATGATCGGATTCATCAGGATCACCTCGGGTGCACACGCAAGTGGGAATCCTGGCGGCGCCGTCAGTGATCCTGTGGTGCGTGCAGTCGACATGGCCAGGCCTGCCGTCGTACGCATCTTCACGGACATCAACAGCCAATTGACCGTCAAATTTTCACCAAAGCAGAGCATTACATTCCCTCTAGGTGGCGGTTACTACAGGTCGACCTTCACCGGCACCGGCACATTCATCAGTGCTCATGGCGATATTTTGACTGCTGATCACGTGATCAACCCGCCACACGATGATCAATTAAACCAGGATCTTTATATGCAGGCGGCACCGGATATAGCCGACTATATCAACAAGCACGTACCATCCGACTCGCCAGTGACACAGGACGAGGTTACGCAGGAACTCAGCAGCGGACAACTTGCTTCCCATCTGAGGTACGGGAAAACCCAGAGTCTGGTCTATCTCAGCACCGACTACAGCGGTCCGCTCACCGCTACTAAACTGCATAAAGTACCTGCGCAATTGCAAGCACCGGTGGATCGCATCGAAGCGCAAAGTTCGGCCGATGCGCAAGATGTCGCCATTGTGCATGCCAACTTCAACGACACGGCAAGTGTGCAACTCGGCGATTCTTCGAGTGTGCATGAACAGGATATGCTGACAATAATTGGTTTTCCTGGCAATGGCGATGTCAGTGATCTGCCCACCAACCTGCTGACCTCCTCGGTCAATCAGATCATGGTGAGTTCGTTGAAGACGACCGATCGAGGGGCACAGGTGATCCAGGTCAGCGGCAATGTGGAGGACGGTGATAGTGGCGGGCCAGCGTTAGATAGTAACGGCAACGTGGTAGGCATTGTCAGCTTCGGCTTATCTGGCCAGGGCAGCACCAATTTCTTACAGGCTAGCGACAGCGCAAGAGCGTTGGTGCAAAGCCTCCACCTGGATACAACGCCAGGGCCATTTGAGAAAGCCTGGCTCCAGGCTTTCAACGACTTTGCAGCCAGCACGCCTGGCCAATGGTACAAAGCACAACAGGAACTAGCAACCTTACATAGCCACTATCCTGCCTTCCAGGCGCTGATACCTTACCTGCAATATGCCCAGACTCAGGCGAAATGTAGTGGTGGGGCTTGCCCCCACCAGGCGTCACCGCCAACATCATCAACCCACTCACAGAGCAAGACCATCTCACCGCTAGCGTGGACCATACTGGCTGCAATGGTTATCATTGTCCTCACCCTGGCCTTGTTTGCACAGAACTTGAGGCGACGAAAAAAGAATGTACTGGTGCCCCTTGCGGGTACCAGGCCTGCAACACTACCTCCCGTGTTCTTACCACAAACGCATGGAAATGTACTGGTGCCCCTTGCGGGTACCAGGCCTGCAACACTACCTTCCGTATCCCCAGCACAAACGCAGCAGGCACCTTGGGATGCAGATGAGATGGTGGCATTTGATGCACCAATGACGAGGCAACGAAAAAAGAAGGGACCATTGACCCCTGTCATACTACACCCCTTGTTCCCAACACAAACACAACTTGCCCTGCAGGATACAGATGAGATGGTGATATTTGGTGCACCGTCGACGACATTGCGACAAGAGCAAGTCTCTATGCAGTCGCAGCCATCTGGGCCATTAGCAGGTATGCCGACAACAAACGTTGGGGCATATGGTGAACTTCGTCCAGAGCTGAATTCCAAGAATGCACGCTTTTATAGCATGTGGGGTGGACCTGTTCCGCAGGAATACATTGCCGAAAATGAGCTTGAAGCAACGCCAACCCTGGATTGAGAAGACCTGACACCTGGTACCCGCAAGGGGCACCACTACATCTCATGAGTATATTGGGATGCCCCTTGCGGGTACCAGGAGCGATGTGACTATTTCCGCTTCGTACCGCTCGCTCCACGCGGATGTAGTGGTGCCCCTTGCGGGTACCAGGGGGTGGGGCCAGGCGCACGATTGTCTCCTTTCCTCTGAACCAGGGCAGCATATCCTCCCCCTGCAAACATTGATTAGCCCGACTCGCGCCGTGGTCGGGATCATCAAACATGTCTTAACCTGGAGCCAGTCGTTGTTGACCAACCGAGACGATCTGGTGTAGCGTCTTGAGTTGTTCGCGCAGCGCAACCTCCCCGGCAGCCGTAATGCGGTACGGACGACGCCGATCCTCGGCTTCTAAGGCTTCAATCCAGCCGCGTCGCTCCAGTCGCGCCAGGGCGGCATAGAGCGTGCCCGGTTCGAGCTTGGTTCCGCAAAACTCGAAAATATCTTCCATCATGGCATAACCATGCTTGGGGCCACCGGCCAGACTGGCCAGAATCAACAACGACGGGTCAGAAAAGCGCCCCAGGTCGGACTGTTTTTTATGCATGGGAGATGTTCCCCTTCGCTTTGATTAGCCCGACTCCTTGACAGATGCCCCCCAGGCATCTGGGGTCGGGATCAGCAAACTATGCATTGTCATACTATACAGTATCACTTACTATGTGAAGAATATCATGGATGAAGGAGCATGTCAAGGGTCTATCACCTATTGCATAATCAGCAAGTGTTGTTTATAATACTCTTGTATGCTTAGTAGCACCCCGATTTATCGTGGGTGTCAATGAAACGCGAACCAGTCAGAGGAGGAACCTATGATTACAGATGTGAAAGGCGTTGACCCCCGCGTCAGGCGCACCCGCCAGCTCTTGCAACAGGCCTTGATGGAACTCTCCCATGAAAAGAATTTTGCTTCCATTACTGTCCAGGATATCGCGGAACGGGCGACGGTGAATCGGGCCACCTTCTATGCCCACTTTGAAGACAAATATGAGCTACTGGATTCCATCATCCGCGAGAAGTTTCAGAAGCAGGTGGCCAGCAAACTCCCCACGGCGTCCAGAGAGGGAGTGAATGACCTGCGTGAGCTCATTGGGGCAGTATTTGACTTCATCGGCGTGGTGCATAGCCGGTGTAAGCCTACAGACACACGGTTTGAACCCCTATTTGAACGGCCTGTGCAACAGGAACTCTCTGAGCTTTTGGTGAGTTGGCTCAAGCAGGTTCCAGCCTCGGGGGTGGGACGGCGGGTCCCTATAGAAACGATTGCTTTGGTTATGAGTTGGGCGATGTTCGGGGCGGCAGTCCAGTGGAACCGCGGAGCGAGAACCCCCACGAAAGAAGAGATAGTCGACCAGGTCCTGATCGTGCTCACCGAGGGGGTAGCACATCTCATTCCTGGTCTCTCGCTGGAGTGACGAGAGCCATAGGGATGTCGAACAGGTTATTTGTTCAGAGGAAATGGTACCAACTCTTTACACGATCAGGCTTTGATTAGCCCGACTCGCGCCGTGGTCGGGATCATCAAACTATAACGAGCGTAGTGCCTCGATTGGATCGAGCCGGGCTGCTCGCACCGCTGGATAGAGACCGAAGACTATCCCGATGCTTGCCGAGATGGCAAACGGCAACAGCAGCGAGGTCAGAGTAATGACGAAGGGCAGCCCGGTCAGACTGGTGATCCCAAACCCAATCAGCAAGCCGATCAGCAAGCCGATCAGCCCCCCCAGTAGACTCAAGATCAGCGCCTCGATCAGAAACTGGTTGCGAATATCTTGTCGTTGTGCTCCAATAGAGATGCGAATGCCAATTTCACGGGTACGCTCGGTCACCGAGACAATCATGATATTCATGATCCCAATGCCCCCGACCGTCAACGAGATGGCCGCGACTCCCACCAATAGAATGGTCAGGATCGAGGTGAATTGATTGGCCGTCTGCAACAATTGCTGGGAACTGGTGAGATTAAAGTCATCCGGGTTGCCTTTTTGGATCCTGTGCCGTTGCTCCAGCAGCGTGGTGATCGCTTGCTGCACTGTGTTTGTATTACTGGCGTCGTCTATTTGCACCACGATTTGATCAATATAAGTCGAGTTCTTGAGTCGATCCTGGGCGGTCGTAAAGGGCACAAAGATGACATCATCCTGGCTCCCTCCGAAGCCTCCTGCCCCCTTGGATTGTAAGACGCCGACTACGTGGTAGAGCTGACTGTTCATGCGGATGGTCTGGCCAACCGGGTCCACGCCCAAAGGATCGAAGAGTTTCTGTTTCACAGTCTGACCAATTACGGCTACCGACCGGGCGCTCTGCTCATCAGTGGCGCTATACCAGGCTCCTTCTGCGATCGTCCAGTTCTGAATCGTCTGCAAGCTGGGACTCGCCCCTTCAACCCGCGTATTCCAGTTCTGGTTGCTAAAGATGACTTGCTGATTGACGGAAATGATGGGACTGACCGCCGTGACATCGGCGAGCTTGCTCACCGCCGCCGCATCGGCTGCTGTCAGCGACTGCGTTGTCCCGGCGGGCGCGATCGCACCGCGTGTGGTGGCTGCTCCGGGGGCAATCGTGATCACATTGGTTCCCAGACTGGTGATGGAGTTCGTGATGTTCGCACTCACACCCTGGGTCAAGATCAACGCAGCGACGACCGCAGCAACGCCAATGAAAATCCCCAGAGTCGTGAGCATTGAGCGCAGCCGATTGGCCCAGATGCCCTCTAAGGCGATACTGAGATTGGACCCCAGCTTTCCCACCCGGTCGAAATCCCGTGCGGTGAGTGGCGGGAGCATCCCTCGTTTCTTGCGGGATGGGCTATGTGCTGGCCTGGCAACTCCAGATGAGACGCCTTCCAGGAGATCAGTTGCGTACATGTGATGTATTCCCTTCTTTGCGCGCTTGTGAGGTCTTCTCAGGGTCGGCAGGGGCGAGTGCTGCCCACTCGGCTTGCGCATCACGTGGACTCTGCACGGGTTCATCTCGGAGCAGACGTCCATCGCGAAAGGTAACCCGGCGTGAGGTATATTCGGCGATATCAGGCTCATGGGTGACCAGCACAATCGTCAAGCCCTGTTGGTTCAAGGCCTGGAGGATGGCCATGACTTCAATACTCGTGCGGCTGTCCAGGTTGCCTGTCGGCTCGTCGGCTAGCAGCAGCGAAGGCGAATTGACCAGCGAGCGCGCGATGGCGACGCGTTGTTGTTGCCCTCCCGAAAGCTGAGAAGGCAGATGATCCATGCGTGTTCCCAGTCCTACGAGTTGGAGCGCTTGCCTGGCCCGATGCTCACGCAGCTCTTTGGTCAAACCGCCATAGACCATGGGCAATTCGACATTGTGCAAGGCACTGGCCCGACTCAGCAGATTGAAGCCTTGAAAGACGAAGCCGATCAGGCGATTGCGCACTGTGGCCAGTTCCTGATTGGACATGTGACTGACCAGTTTGCCTGCCAGCCAGTACTCGCCTTGGGTAGGACGATCCAAACAGCCAATCAGGTTCATGAAGGTGGATTTGCCCGAGCCGGATGGACCCATGACGGCGACAAATTCGCCGCGGGACACTTCTAAGGAGACGCCCCGCAGCGCATGCACGGGCGTCTGTCCCAACCAATACGTTTTATGCAAATTGTGGACGACGATGACCGGTTTTCCCTGGTTGTCAGCATTGACGATACGAGGAGAAGTCACTTCGGCCGCGGCAGTTGGTTCGACTGTTTCAGTAGATGCGAAGGAAGAAGTATTTTTTGACATTTCCATTTAATGATTCGTCTTCTAGTTTTTACTGTTTATTGGTAATCCCCTGAAAGTAGAGGCGTCCGATCTGCTCGACGAGTTGCTCGGGCGATAGTTGTTCCTTGACCTTCAGGAGCTCATGCGTCTTTGGAGCGAGAAAACTCAGGAAGGTGGCGACCATTATCGTGGTTGAAATCGTTGGATCGAACTCGCCCTCAGCTTTACCCGCTTCGAGCACAGTCCTGATCAGTGCAGCGAGATGTTCTATATACTTGTGCATCTGCTCGTGTATCTGCACTGCTTTCTCCATGAAGCGTTTGCGTTCGTGCACATCCATATTGGTGGCACGGGACAGAAACACCTGACTGCGTTGACCAAGCGGTCCCTGATAGGCGCAGAGAAGAATGCTCTCCAACTTAGCACGAGCAGTCATGGTAGTTGCAATAATCTGCTCAACCTCGTGCAGGAACATTGCAGCCTCCCGCTCGAAAAGGGCAAATACCAGCTCTTCTTTACTCGGAAAGTGCTGGTAGACTGTTCCCTTTGCAATGCCCGCCCGAGCAGCAATCTCATCCATTGACGCATCCTGATAGCCTCGCTCCGCTAACACGGCTTCCGCTACTTGCAGGATCAGTTCAGCCCGCTCCTGGCGTTGTCTCTCTTTGAGCAAACGGTGAGGATTTTTGGTTTGCATCTGATCTCCTCCAACACTATCGAATATGACCCAGTAGTCATTTTTATGACTTATTAGCATATTTTTATGACCGAGCTAATATTATCTGTGACTTTATAGTCATCATTATAACCATAAAGTCACAAAATGTCAAGGCAATGAAAAAGGATCAATGAAGGGATTCCCTTTACTGATCCTTTGTTTCGTCAGGCATTTGGGCCTGGCCGCCGCGGTTTCATCGATGCTGCGATGGACCTGAGAGCCTATGACGTGCCCAACATAGGCTTAACGTTCTCTTGATGTAGAACTTCTCTATCGTCTAGTCTGAGCCAGTTCGGCCCGGCGCAGGAAGTAGTAAGCAGCGCCTGCAAAGACCACGCCCAGCTCAAAGCCAATGTCCATTCCAAAGGGAGGATTGAACAAACGGGCGATGGGACCAACGTAGTAGACCTGTGCAGCTCCAAGCAGAACTCCTACCAGGCCGATGGCAGAAGAAACGAGAGCAGCCCACCCAATGGGAAGCTTACTGGGGGTATTCCAATCATCGATATTGTAGCGTCCACGACGGAAGACGAAGTGTTCCAGGATCAGGATAAACTGGAACTGGGTCCCGTTAATGCTAAGGCCCGATGCTACAAAGACATACACCCAGCCAACCAGCGCGATGATGCTGAAGAGTGGGTAGAGCCACATGCGATAGGGCCGTTTCAGGTTGGGCTGCCTGCGGCGTAAGACCGTCAGTGCAGCTACCTGCCCGAGGGCTTGCACGATCACAATAACCGCGGTGAGCATGGAAATGACAATCGAGAGATTGAAGAAGGAACCAATAGCGGTGATCACACACATGACGATCAAAGCGATGTGAGGGAAGTGATAGCGTGGGTGCAATTGGCCGCACAGAGAAGATATCGCTACCCAATAGTGCAAAACTTAACCATTTCTTAACCAAACCTCAACCCACTCTCCCTTCCTTAGCCGATGCATTTCTTCCATAATCACAGTATAAAGCCTTATTCTGCCTTGCGGCTCAAGGCAAAGTAAATCCACGCGCTTTGGATAGACGTATCTCAATCTATTTGAAAGTGAGGCCAAGTTATGACTCTATCTTCGCGCTCAAGGATGAGCGTTGTACTCTTGCTGGTCACCATTGTGGGCACATTTCTGGTGAATGCAGCGTTTCAGCATCCTGCGGCCCACGCCGACACCCCTGATGTCCTCGTCAGCAACGGCAGTCACCCCACGCCGTTTCCACAGAACAAGCAAAACGAACCGGCGCTCGCCGTTGATGCCAATAACCCGAGCATCTTAGCAGCTGGCTCGAACGATGAGCTCGACCTGGCACCGTGTAAAGGCAGTAGCTGTCCGTTCACACAGGGCGTGGGCGTTTCAGGCATCTATTTCTCGTTCAATAGTGGCACAAGCTGGACGCAGCCGACCTACACAGGCTGGTCGGCCCGTAGCGGCACGCCGGGTGTTGGCCAAATTGGCACCCTGCCCAAGTACTTTGAGAATGGGCTGGTCTCTGACGGTGACCCGGGGCTCGCTTTTGGTCCTCGCCCTGGGCCAGGTGGCACGTTCTCCTGGTCCAATGGTGAGCGCCTCTACTACTCCAACCTGACCAGCAACTTTAGCACGGTCCGCTCCGAGGGGGCCTTCAAGGGCTTCGAGGCCATCGCGGTCTCGCGCATTGATGGCCAGCCTGCACTCACTCCGGCGATCGTCGCAGACCAAAATAACTGGATGGCCCCCGTGGTCATCTCCAAGCAGTCGTCGACGACGTTCAGCGACAAGGAGCAGATCTGGGCCGACAACGCGTCCAGCAGCCCGTTCTTCGGTAATGTGTACGTGTGCTGGGCTTCGTTCCGGGGCCAGGAGAAGGGACACGGCACCCCCGCCCCGCTGATCGTCGCCACTTCCACTGATGGCGGCAACACGTGGACGCAGAAGCAGGTCACGGCGGCCGCCAACAACGGACAGATCCAGCCGCTCGACGGTTGCACGATCCGCACCGATAGCCAGGGCAATGTGTCCGTCTTCGGCATCGGGACAGACCCAAGCACGAAGGAGCATTTCGAGTACCTGGTCCGCTCCACCGATGGCGGCCAGAGCTGGAGTCGACCCATCCAGATCCCTGGCGCCGTCACCCATCCCGGTGAGTTCGACCCGGTCCAAGGGCGACTCGTCGAGGACGGCATCGCAGGCGCTCGCAACGACCTGACGTGGGCTCCCTCGGTCGACATCGCCAACGGCGCCCCCACTGGCTCGGATGCAACCAACCGCCTTGTGCTCACGTACGTGAGCGGTACGACCGCTGCCCCGCACGTGGTGTTCCGTGAGTCCACGGATGGTGGCAACACCTGGTCGGCTCCGAGGAATATCGAGACGGGCCCGAGCGACTTCGGATACTATACGGCCCCGGCCATCTCGCCGAATGGTTCGGACGTGTACGTAGTGTATAACGCGTTCACGACGCCGTTCCAGACCACCACGAGCACTCCGCGTAGCCTGGTAGGTGTCGTCCTCCATGCGGACGTGGTAGCGGGAGGGACGGGTGCCTTCACGGAGATCCACCGCGGCCTGCCGGGCGATCCGCGAGGCTCGAGTGCGAACAGTTTGATCTCAGAATTCCTGGGGGACTACGTCTATGCCGTTGCCACGCGAACGTATGGGGCGGCTGTCTGGAACGATGTGCGCAACGCGGCAGATTGTCCTAAAATTGATGCCTATCGCATGTCGCTGCAAACTGGTGGGTCGGTGACAAAGCCTGCACCGAACGTCGTTTGCCCGACTGGGTTCGGCAACTCGGACATCTTTGGAGGGTCCTATCTCGATCCAACGCCGTGAGCAGATCAGGTAGGTGTACATAACCATTTTCCAGGGGTGCCTTTCGGAGGCAGTATCCTGAATTGTGTGTAAAATCGAGTTTGGTAGCCTGAACAGGCACTCATTTACACAACTTTTGACATACTGCCCTTTCGGACACCCCCTGGTGTGTGAATCTCATCGTAGAACAGGAAATGCCTCCTGTTCTACATATTTTATAATTACCCAAATCTCTCAAACTATCCTATAACCCTCAATTCTTGCAGTTGTACGCCCATCCCGTAGTCTAGCAGCTTCTCACCCACATGCTCGAGCATACCGACACTGACAATGTTACCATCAGAGGTTGCGAAATATGCACAACTTGGTTAAGATAGTTTACAATGGTGATGAAAAACAGAACAGGTGTTGCCATAAAGGAGTCATGGTATGTCAACGACTGATAGCCAGCTGCGCCACGAGTATCAGCCGGGAACTCCATCGTTGTTGCGAGCTATCAACGAGCGAACGCTGTTGGAGTACTTACGCAGTCATCAACTGACGTCGCGCGCCCAGCTTGCGCGTGCAACCGGGCTTTCCAAGCCAACCGTATCGCAAGCGCTCGCCAGTCTTGAGGATGCGGGTCTTGTTCGGGCTGTCGGGCAGTCGATAGCGAGCAAGGGAGGGCGTATAGCTATACTGTATGAGCCAAATCCAAATGCTGGTTATGTGGTTGGCGTCGATGTCGGTCGTGGCTGGGTACGTGCCGCTGTAGCGAACCTGGCCGGTCACATTCTTGCGCGCATGGATAAACCAAACGATGCCCAGAGCGCATCCGAGCTTGTCGCATTGCTCAGCCGCCTGGCTCGTGATGTTGTCGCGGAGGCAGGCTTGTCCTGGTCACAGGTAGTACACGCGGTCATCGGCACACCTGGGGTCTTCGATGAGCAGAGTAAGCGCGTGCTGTTCGCATCGAATCTGCCTGAGTGGGGGCGACACGGCATGGTGACAGAGTTGCAGGTCGCGTTTGACCTGAGTCTTTCAGTAGAAAATGATGCGAACCTTGCGGCGCTGGGTGAGCGCTCATTCGGTTGGGGTTCCAGTGCCAGTACATTTGTGTACATCTGGATAGGGACAGGCGTAGGCATGGGTATTGTCATCAACGGCTCGCTCTACCGGGGAGCACGCGGCGCGGCAGGTGAGATTGGGTTCTTACCGTTCGGTTTGGGTCAAGAACCTCCGGATAAACCCGGAGGCCTGAGAAACGGCTAGCTCAGCGTAAGTTCTTGACTAGTCGGCTTTCTTCGGAAAGCAGCAGCGGTACGGGCTACCTACAAGAACGTCCGAATGCCACCCTAGTTCGGACCACTTCTAGCCACGCCGAAGCTGATGGCAGCTTGACTGCCTAAGCCTGTACTGCAACGACGAAGGGTAATTTTACCCTGGCTCTGACCAGGGGGCCCGCAATCGGGCTAGGTTTAGCCGTTCCGACAAAACGGCTCCCCGTACGGGGTTTGCGCCTGCGGGCGCGTTCTTTCCTCCCAGTGATAGCTTTTTAGGTATGTTTGAGGAGGCGACTTCTGCGGCAGCCATAGTTCGCCAGGCGCAGAAGCTGGGCTTGCCTGCGTCTCTGTCTCCCAGGCAGATCTTTGACGCGGCGCAGCAGGGTGATAGTAAAGCCCTTGCCGTGGTCGAACAGGAGGGATATCGCCTGGCGTTGGCAATCGCAGCCATCACTGCCGTTTTAGATCCAGAACTGGTTGTGCTTGGTGGAGGTATCGGCCAACGTAGTGAATTGTTGCTCCCGTCACTAGAGCGTAGACTCCAGCAACTCACCCCATTGAGACCACGCATTGTTGCCTCAAAGCTAGGGGCGATAGCGTACTTCTCGGCTCAATTGCAGGGTGTCAGGCCAAAGGGAATGGCACAGATCTAGAATGAGATAGCCACGTTTCCCGAACGCCCGAGTGGAGCACTATGTCCTTGCGGGGTTCCCTCCCGAGCCATATAATGAGAGCAACATCCAGAGAGGAGGGAAACACGATGGCAGATCAGCAGCACCTCGCTCTTCTCCAGCAAGGAGCCGCCAGGTGGAATGAGTGGAGAAGACAGCATCCTGAGATCCACCCCGATTTGAGTGAGGCTGATCTCAGTGAGGCCGATCTGAGCGGGGCCGACTTGAGAGATGCCAACCTCATGCAGGCCAACTTGAGCTGGGCCTATCTGAGCGAAGCGGCTCTAAACGAGGCCAATCTCCGAGAGGCCGACCTGACTGGGGCCAATCTCCGAGAGGTCCTCCTGTTGGGAGCCGACCTCAGACAGGCAAGCCTTAAGCATGCCAATTTGATCGGAGCGCAACTCAATGGAGCCCAACTGGGCGGCGCAGATTTTCGTGGGGCCGACCTCAGTGGAGGGAGCCTCAGTCGGACCGGCCTCCGGGAGACGGACTTCAGCGAGGCGAATCTCAGCAAGGTGGTCATCACCAGAAAGTGGTAATCGCCGCCACAAGTGTTCCCATCAGAAAGCAGACGAGGGCCGTTTCATGAAGTCAGCATGAGCGAGGAGAGAACGATGGAAGCGGAGCAGCGACGCGCGGCCAAAGAGCAGATGTTTGCCCTCATGCAAGCCGGTCATCGGTGGCAAGAGGCTGCTGCCCAAGCCGGGATCCAGGTCAGTCGTTCGACAGCTTATCGACTGATGCACCAGGTGCGCACCCGCGGGAAAGCTGCATTCCAGGATGGAAGACATGGACACCCCGCCAAACTGCGCACGGCCGAGCGGACATGGCTGGAAAGCTACTGTCACACGTCGCCCGGCACCCCAAGCCGTGTGGTGCAGGCGGCCTTCCAGGAACGGTTTGACCTCCAGATCAGTATCGGCTATCTCAACCAGGTCC
>WNFB01001793.1_pt1 | contig 24189 bp, 23 predicted proteins | sample 5400501 | NCBI WGS metagenome assembly WNFB01 (sample SAMN13153341, study PRJNA577476) | soil metagenome | isolation source: 200 cm saprolite under Douglas fir tree site 2 hole 1 | place: USA:California | collected 2015-04-18 | reverse complement strand
GGCAAACGGCGCAATGCCAAAGAGGCCCTCAAGGCCACAAAGAATAAACTGCACCAGGTTGGCGGCGCATACCTGGGTATGCAGAGAAGAGGGCGCAATGAATTGAGCCCCTACAGCGGCTGGCTCAACGAGTTACGCAAGGCGGCGCGGTCTGAGCAACGGGAGGATTTGCTGGCCATTTGTGCCAGAATTATGAGTTCCCATGCCTCTACGCGGGAACGCCTGCCTATGCTCGACCAATTTTACAGGCAAATATTCGCCGAGTTACCGCCCATTCGTTCTGTGCTTGATGTGGCCTGTGGCCTCAACCCGCTTGCTATACCGTGGATGCCGCTGGCAAGCGAGGGAGAGTACTACGCCTATGACATCTACTCAGGCATGATGGATTTCTTACAGCAATGGATGGGCATCATCAACGTGCTCGGAAGTGCGCAGGTTTGCGATGTGATTCAAAGATGCCCTACCCAGAAGGTTGACCTGGCCCTTATCCTCAAGGCGATACCGTGTTTAGAACAGATCGATAAGGCGGCGGGTGCGCGCTTGCTGAAGGGGATCCACGCTGATTACCTGGTGGTTTCTTTTCCCGCCCGCAGCCTGGGAGGGAAGAGTAAGGGCATGGTGGAGCATTATGAGGCTCGCTTTCACGAGTTGGTGGGAAACGAGAAGGGCTGGGAGGTAAAGCGGTTGGTGTTTGGGAGCGAGTTGGTATTTGTAGTGAAGAAGTGAGTGTGGGCGAGGACAAGGGGGCTAAGTGTAAGGGCCGATAAATCGGCGGTGGCCGCGAGAGTATTGAAACGCGCTCCGCAAGCTCCGCTGAGGGCCCTACATGCTTCGCTTGATGTACCATATTCCCCACCAGCAGAAAAGCAATATACTGGCCGACATGAGGAAGATGAGCCAGTTGAAGCCGATAAACTGGGCAAAGAAGCCCGCGAAGAGCAATATTGGGATCGAGCCTGTATTGTACATCATGAACTGCAAGGCGAAGACCCGCCCGCGCACGGCTTCTGGCGAATGCTCCTGCATCATGGTCTGCGTGGGGATATTGACGCAGGCCATGGCCACTCCCAGGATAAACACCAGTACAATGGTCGTCAACAATAGCAGTGGAGAGGATGCGCCCTGCTCGCCATAGAGGCGCCAGGCCAGTCCCTGAGAAGTTGGCAGCAGCATGAAGCCTACCGCCAGGGCAATAAAACCGATAACGGTCAAGCGTATCTTCCCAACACGCTCCGTAATCCGCGGCATGATGATTGAGGCACCGACGAGGCCGACAGCCGCGGGGGCAAGGATGATGGCCATATCGGCAGAGGGACGGTGCAATACCTGCTGTACAAAGGGACCGGCGAGTTCACCAATCAGCAACATGATATTGCCCACCACGGAAAGCTGAATGACCGAAAAGTATAAGGTGCGATCATTGCGTACAAAACGCCAGCCTTCGACGATGTCGCGCCACAAGGCCTCCATGGCCTTGCTTGCCTCTTCCCCGGCATTCTTCACACGATTTTTGACGTGCTGCTCATCAAATGCATGAGCGGGAATACAGAGAATAAGGACGGTACAGACCAGGTAGAAGCATGCCACCAGCACAAAGAGCATGTCGATAGATTGTACATGCAGGGTAAGGGCGGCAAGTTGCAGGGTGAATGGCGGGAAAATGCGGGAGACGATGCTCCCCAATAAGAGAAAACCTATGGCCTGGGAGAGGGTCATGGTGATATTGAAGAGTGAAAGGGCAGGAACCAGTTCGCGTTCACCTACTAGCAATGGAATAGATGCCCCCTCGGCTGGAATAAAAAATTGTCCGATCAACGAGGTCATAAAGGTAAGCAGGTAGAGGGGCCACAAATCGGCACGATTATAGAGCAGCGAGGCAACGATGAGCAGCATGGTAACTGCACGTAAGACGTTGCTGACCCACAATATCAGGCGTTTATGCAGGCGATCTACGATGACGCCTGCTATCGCACTGAATGGGAGTGCAGGCAGAGTGAAGGAGATGATGGCGAGGCCAGCCATGACCACCGAATGCGTGGTATCGTTGACCAGTACAATGATGCCAAAATTAGCGGCGTTGAGGATGGTGAGAGAGATGAGTTGTGCCAGCCACAAAAGCACAAAGTTGCGGTTTTTAAGGACATGCCGAAAACTAGCTACTTCCGACGCAGCACGCGAAGGTGGAGCAGGTTGTGGTTCGGTTATGGTTGTCGGCATGAGATCTTCTTTTCCTTTGTGTGTTACTATGCATGTTAGCGGTTCATCCGTCTTGTTGTTATGTAAAAATAGTGCTGGGAAAACGTCCCTCTCTAGCTCATACGTATGAGCATAGCTGAAAGTTCAAATACGAGTCATCCCAAATTTTTGAGAAAAGACTGCAGTGCAGTCTCTTTCTTGAATGTTCAACCAGAAAGCACATCAATCTGGACATTTGACAGAGTCAAATGTCCAGATTGATGTGCTTTCTGGTTGAACATTGGGGGTGGCTCATGAGCATCGAACAGCCGATTTTTAGAAAACATGCTATAATGTCTGCATGACTCTAACACCGATAAACTCCAAACAGAAGACTGATCTGCTTGCTTTGACCTTTTCCCAGTTACAGCAATGGCTGGTGGAACGTGGGGAGGCGGCTTATCGGGCGAAACAAATTTATAGCTGGCTGTATCAGAAGCTCGCACCCAATTTCGCTGAAATGACCAATCTGCCCCAGGCGTTACGGGGCCGACTGGAGGAAGAGGCTGGCATTGGACCGATGATCGTGCGCAGCGAATTGCATTCTAAAGATGACCGCACACGCAAGATGCTTTTGGAACTGGCCGATGGCAAGCTGATTGAGTCGGTGCTGATGCTCTATCCGCCGCACGATGAAAGCAGCGCACGGGCTACTGTGTGTGTTTCTACACAGGCGGGCTGCGCCTTTGGTTGCACATTTTGTGCGACGGGTCAAATGGGTTTTGAGCGGCACTTGAGCGCGGGGGAGATTGTCGCCCAGGTACTCTACTTTGCGCGAGAACTGCGTACGGCACCGTGGACGGCGGCTGGTCTACCTGGTAGTACTCCCATTGACCACATCACCAACATCGTGTTGATGGGCATGGGAGAGCCACTGCATAATTATGACAACGTGTTGCAGGCATTGCGTATCCTCAACAGCGTTGAGGGGTTCAACCTGGGCGCACGGCATATGACTGTCTCGACCGTTGGGCTGGTGCCTGCCATCCACAAGCTGAGCCTGGAACCACTGCAGGTCAACCTGGCCATCTCCCTCCATGCACCCACCGATGAACTGCGCAACCGCACCATGCCCGTCAATCGCAAGTATCCACTACAAGAACTATTGGCGGCTTGCAAAGACTATATCGCGGCAACCAGGCGGCAAGTGACATTTGAGTATGTGCTGCTGGCGGGCGTGAACGATACAGAGGAGTATGCCCATCTACTGGGTGAGCTACTTGCGCCCTTAAAGCAGTTTGCCCATGTTAACTGCATTCCGGTCAATGCCACCTCGGCCAGCTATGCAGCGCCCGGCCCGGACGCCATTCGCACCTTTCGTACCATGCTTTTTGAGCATGGCGTGAGCAATAGTGTACGGGCAGAGCGAGGTGATGATATTGCCGCAGCCTGTGGACAACTGAGAACGCGATTTGAGAAAAGAAGTCAACAATAAACCGAGTTATGAGCCCTCCTGCGGCAGGGCGAGGACAAGCCATCGCCCCTACTATGTCTACGACGAAACAACCTGCGAAGCTCGTCCATAGTAGGGGCGATGGCTTGTCCTCGCCCTTCGAGATGGCTATTCTTGACTTCTTATTTACTCTTTGGCAACTTTTGCATAGTACGCATGCAGCGGGTACAGATATGGACTGTGCGCGGTGTACCATCCACTACCATATGGCGACGCTGTACATTGAGTACAAAGCGGCGGCGAGTGCGCCGCTGCGAGAAACTCACATTATTGCCGTGCATAGGCTTGCGCTCACAAACATCACAACGACCTCTCATATATATTCCTTCCTGATATGAACAAATTCAGTAGAGCGAGTATAGCATAATGGTACTTGTTTTGGCAAGAGCAAAGTGATATACTCAGGGCGATTGAAATCGTTGTAGGCAACAATTATGCCGGACGCGATAAATCGAGTCCCTACGAAGCAAGAGCAATAAGAGAGAAAGATAGGCACATGTCAAAGGCATCTGCTATCCACCTACAGCATGGTTTACGTCCCCTTGGTAAGATTGAAGTCTTGCCTAATGCTATTCATACAATCGCGAAACAGGCAACGAGCGAGTGCTATGGCGTTGTTGGTATCACCGCTCCTCGTCTTCATAATGGGCAAGCTGTGCTTTTGCCGCCCGAACAGAGCAATCAGGGTGTGCAGGTACGTGTCGTACACGACCAGATCATTGTCGAAGTGTACGTGGCACTGGAATATGGATTACGCATGTCGGAGATTGCACACAACATCATGAGCAGCGTCAAGTTCTCGATCGAGAAGATGCTTGGCGTACCCGTGGCGCAGGTCAATGTAAATATCCAGGGATTGAGCCACGGCCCATCCATTTCCCAGACGAAAAATACACGATAAAGGGACCCACTATGCAGGAACAAACACCTCGCACAGTACACACACAACGACCTCGACGCATCAGTGTTTTTGATGGTCAGGATCTCAAGAAGGCTCTCCTGGCGGGAGCAGCGTGGTTAGAAGAGCATCGCGAAGTTATCAATGCCCTCAACGTCTTCCCCGTACCCGATGGAGATACCGGCTCCAATATGTCCGCCACGATGCAGGCCGCGATGCGCGATATCGCCGAGAGCAACGAATCGTCTGCCGGTATCATCGCCGCAAAAGTGGCTCATGGAGCATTAATGGGTGCGCGTGGCAATTCTGGCGTTATTCTCTCACAGACACTGCGCGGACTGGCGCAGGGGCTGGCAAATGCACGGACCTTCGCCGCCCCTGAGCTGGCTACTGCCCTGCAAGAAGCCTCCACACTTGCTTACCGGGCCGTGCTCAAACCAGTAGAAGGGACGATCCTTACGGTTGTGCGAGAGAGCGCGGAGGCAGCTAAAATCAGTGCTGGACGCGGTGATGACCTGGTTGGACTGATGCAAGAGGTGGTTACGGCTGCCCGCCAATCGGTGGCCCGTACACCCGATCTCCTACCCATACTCAAACAGGCGGGAGTGGTAGATGCCGGTGGACAGGGGTTCTGCACTATTCTGGAAGGAGTATGGCGGTATATTCGCGGCGAGTCGGGACAGTTGGAGGCGGCCCTTCCCCTGGCATCTGCACCCCCATCCTTGGGCGCGATAAATCGGGCCCCTACGCCTCCTGAGGCCCATACCAGGAAGGGGCGGGTGACGATTGAGGAAGAATTTGGATACGAGGTGGTGTTCCTGTTACGTGGAGAACAACTGGATGTGGAGGGCATTCGACAGGCCATTATTGATATGGGCGGCGTCTCCACGGTGGTAGCGGGCGATGAGAAGATGCTCAAAGTCCACACACATACTCCGTGGCCCGGCAAAATCCTCGATTATGGTGTGGGTCTCGGTAGCTTGCTAGATATCAATATCGAAAATCTCCAGGAGCAGAGCCTGGCCTATGCGGCTGAGAGTGAAGCCGAACATGCCACAGATACCGATGTCCAGGATAATGGCGCAAGCTCGCTTATCCCTGATCTCGCAACGATAGCTGTGGTGTCAGGCGCGGGTTTTGAAAAAGTCTTTCAAGGGCTGGGAGTGAGTGAGATCGTGCCGGGCGGGCAAACGATGAACCCCAGCACGGAAGAATTGCTGGCGGCGGTCAACGCGGTGGATGCCAAACAAGTGATTATCTTGCCCAATAACAGCAACGTGATCATGAGTACACGCCAGGTCGCCAACCTGACCGACAAAGAGGTCTATATCGTGCCGACCGACACGATGCCCCAGGGCATTGCCGCTCTCCTGGGATGCAATTTCGAGGCCGATTTCGCCACAAATTGCCAGGCGATGACTGAGGCGGCCAATAATATGCAGACCGCAGAAATTACCACGGCTGTCCGCACGGTGCAGATCGGTGGAGTGCGCGTCCGCGAAGGTGATTTCATTGGCCTTATCAACGGGAATCTGACTATCGCGGGTCCAAATAAAGAACAGGTTATCCATGATACACTCCAGCGTATGCAAATCGACCGTTATGAGATCGTGACTCTTTATTATGGCGAAGATGTGACAGCACAGGAGGCACAGGAGACGGCCAAGCGCATTAAAGCGCAATATTCGCATATTGAGATCGAGGTTGTAGATGGGGGACAGCCCTATTACGCCTATATTCTTTCGGCGGAATAAAGAATGTTTAAGAATGTTCCACAAGAAAGCGCAACAATTTGACCGTTTGACTTTGTCAAACGGTCAAATTGTTGCGCTTTCTTGTGACCTTCTGGGATTAAAAGCTCGACTTCTCAAGGCAAGCATAGTATACTAATCTCAATATGATGGACACAATGGAGTGTCAATTGGAGGTAAGTTATGGCTGTTCGTATCCTCACAGATAGTACAGCGGATATCCCCCTGGAGCAGGCCCAGGCTCTGGGAATTAGCATCGTGCCACTGACAGTTTTTTTCGGCGAAGAGGCCTTTCTGGATGGCATACAACTGGATAACGCGGGCTTCTACGCGCGGCTTCAGACGAGCAAGTTGACGCCGCGCACGTCACAACCTACTCCGGCAGCCTTCCAGGAAGCCTACGTGCAACTGATTCATGAAGGAGCCGATGCTATTTTATCAGTGCATGTTTCCTCGAAACTCAGTGGCACCTACCAGTCCGCTTGCAATGGACGCGACTCGCTGCCGGACGAGATGAAAAAAATCCCTATCGAGATGGTTGATTCGGAGACTGTCAGTTTGGGAATGGGGATAGCCATTATGCAGGCTGCGAGGGAGGCACGGGAAGGACTGGGATTTGCTGAGATCAAAACGAACCTGCTCGACCGGCTCTCACGAACTCGAATACTATTCGTACTCGATACCCTGGAATATTTGAAGCGCGGCGGGCGTGTTGGCGGCGCCCAGGCACTGCTTGGAAATATGCTGAGCATCAAACCGATTCTCTCATTCAAAAATGGAGTAATCATAGCGGTAGAGCGGCCACGTACTCGCAGCAAAGCATATGGACGCATAGCACAGTTAGTCAGCGAAATGAAGCGGCTAGAACAGATGGCGGTGATTGAATCCGACGCCGAGGTAGGTCAGCAATTGGCTCAGGCTCTCAGAGAAGTGTATGCAGGCGATATTCCCACCTATGCGTTTGGAGCAGTAATCGGCACGTACGCCGGACCCGGTACAGCAGGCGTCGCTGTAGTCACCGCAAGTTAAGGAAACAAAGGCAGAAAAGAGGTACACATGGCACAAAACTACGTTGTCCCCAGCATCTATCAAGACATTAGCAATCAAGCGCAGGGTTATTTTGCCTTTCGTTTTAGCTGCCAGGAATGTTATTGGTCGGTAGACACGCGGCCAATTCGTTCTGTTGTCAGCACAGCGACCAACGTTATGGATATTGGGGTAGGATTACTTGGCGGCTTTTGGGGGCGAGCAGCGCAGGCTGGTGAGCAGATATATGGCTCCAAATGGCACACTGAGCAGGCCGATGCCCTGCAAAAATCCTGGGCGGAAATCCAGCATGAGTTTCACCTCTGCCCCAAATGCCATCGCACTGTCTGTATGCGCTGTTTCAATGTACAGCTCAATCTGTGTACCGGCAGCGATTGCGCGCCAGATTTGAGAGCAGATGGCGCACAGTTCCAGCACGGCATGAATATTGATGCGCAGCGCAAGCAGATCGAGCAGAACTACCAGGCACCGCAATTTAACGTCAATGCCATTCCTTCGGCAGTAACGCCGGATATGATGGCCCAGCCAGCGCAACAGCAGCGTCTAACCCAGCCTCCCCCGCAGCAACCTATGATGCCTCTACCAACATCACATCAGGCATTGACACCTGCGGCGATAGCGGGCTTCAGTACGCCGGGCTATCCTCAAGCGGTGATGTGTCCCACTTGCCGGCGCATGGGCCCGCCAGGAAAATTTTGCCAGGATTGTGGCTCAAAACTCCCACTGCCTGACCTCTTCTGCCCGCAGTGTTCCTCTCCGGTAGAGAACAGTGCCCGTTTCTGCCCCGAATGTGGCACGAAGCTCCAATCAGCGACGTAATGATTTATTTGGGAGTTAACCTTGACTAACACTCAAGTCTCACGTACAATAGTAGTGTCGATTGATAAAAGTTGGTGTCTGTTTATCAATCAGATTGCTGGATGCAGAAACTGTTAGACAGAGCAAATCGTATCGGTAGTGTGTATGTTTTGTGGGCCACGTAGTTCGTTTTTTATGTGAACGGGCGGCCGCAAGGATCGCCCCAACAAGTGTTCGTTGAAAGTTGCCAACAAAGACGGCGTATTCTACGAAGGAGGAACGACTGTGGGAATGTTACGGGTGATGTCACGGCGCGGTGATGACCGTGTCACCTGGGACGAGCAGAAAGCTCTGGCAGGCGACCCCGAAGCCATTGCTGCTGTCCGAGAAGCTGAACGCATCTTTACTCAGGAACGCACAAAAGGTGCGACTGGCTTCCGAGTTGAGCCTGGGAAACCGACACAGCGTATCGAGCATTTTGACCCCACCGCTGAGCAAATTGTCATGGTCCCGCGAGTCGTTGGCGGATGAGCTTCATCACTCAGGTGTTGACTACCCTGGGTTGGATTGTCGTTGCGCTCGCCATCTCACCGATGGTATGGCTAATTATACAGCCTTACTATAAGGGGTGGTCGCGTGCAGAACGGCGAGCGGCTGATCTTTTACGCGATACGCTTACACCAGAGCAATTTCGTCAGCTTGTATGGCGAGGCTATCTTGAGGTTCCAAGCCCTACTGAGCCACAGCGTGTGTATCGTGTGCCACGAACAAAGGGCTATGTGCAGGTGATCGAAAATGGCAGGGCGATCATGCGCCTATGTGTACAGCCGGTTGAGTGCTTGCCTGATGCTGATGTTGTTGTGCTTCATAAGCTGATGATTGAAGCAAATGAAGAGAACTATCTGCAGAAGGCAAACAAATATGTATGCATTGATTAAGGAATAAATTAAAGTGAAAAAGAGGTAAAACGGGCAAATGCAATGCATTTGCCCGTTTTACCTCTTTTTCACTTTAATTTATTCTATTCTTCCTCATCATCTTCTATGATTTGTATAATTTCGTGGTGCCCGTTCTGCTTTTCGCAGGCATGTGGGCCGCCATCGAGTGGCACACCGCACAATGGACAGACAGGGCGACCACCGGTTATCAGCGTATTAATGGTGCTTGCCAATTCTTGTGCCTGTTTATGAGTAAAGAGAAAGGATATAGCATCCTCCTCATGCACCAGAGCCTGGGGCTCTGCCTCTCCGCCCTCCATCCCCTCCTCGTGGGATCCCGACTCCAGCACAATTTCTACGGGTGCCACGGCAAATATGAAGATGGCGTCACGCTCATCGTAGGTAAGGCTCATCTGGGCTGCTCGAAAATCATATTCGGGAGTCCTGGGAAAATCAGGCGGCATTCCCGGTGGGGTGGGTCGCAGGCCCACCTGTGCTTCCGTGCGCAGGACCTGGCCTTCGGTAAGTTGTGCCAGCACCTTATCCAGGGTAAGCGAGAGACGATTCAGTTGTTCCTTCTCCATCCACATAATGGCGGAGCCACGCCTGCTCTGGACAAAGAGGCAAAAACGACGTTGGCCGGGCTGACCTACTGCTTCGGCACCCAGCAATGTTACGCGACCAAGGTTTGTACTCATTTTTTCACCTCATCTTTCTCTTGTAGCCTTGTCAGTACCCGCGATGCGGGTCATATTGATTACGTAACGGCTGACCAGCACGGTAACGCTGCAGGTTATCGGCAAAAAGTGTGGTGAGACGCTGATCATACTGTACACTCAAACCTGAAATATGGGGAGTAACAATGACGTTGGGCATGGAGTACAAAGAGCTATCTGCCGGCAAAGGCTCCTGCTCCGTCACATCGAGACCAGCACCTGCAATCCAATGCTCCTGAAGGGCGCGTATGAGAGCCGCTTCATCAATAACGCGCCCGCGTGCAACATTGACCAGGTAGGTGTGTGGCTGCATGACTCGTAATTCGGCTTCTCCGATCAACTTCTCCGTTTCTGCTGTCAATGGCACGGCAAGCACAATGTAGTCACCGAGGCGCAGCAGATCGTGCAAGCGATGCATAGGATAGAGCTGATCCACATCGGGGTCTTGCTCTGCATCGCCGATTGAACGACGGGTGGCTATGACTTTCATACCAAAGGCATGGCCCAATTGGGCGATACGTCGGCCAATATTGCCCAGGCCAATGATTGCCAATGTCTGGTCTACCAACTCGCGCCCACCCAAATTATACCAGCCCGCGCTGCGTGGCCAAAGATGGCGATCCTGGAGACGCACCATCTCTGGCCAGTTACGGTTAAACAGTAACATACTCCCAAAAACATACTCGCTGATGGTAGTCGAATGAATGCCGGTTGCAGTGGTAACAGTTACGCCACTCTGTGGGTCGAGCACTCCTGTCGGTAGCAGGCCATCAACACCCGCGCCAGAGCATTGAAGCCAACGAAGATGTGGTGCCAGCGTGCGCCAGTTGTTTGGCATCCAGTAGGAGCAGACGATTTCGGCCTCCTGCAAACGGTTCAGAAACTCTTCTGTGCGTGTTATGCACAGCACTTCTGCCTCTTCCCCCGCTGCCTCGCGCAATATCTGTTGCGACGTGGGGGAAAATTGAAACGTACTTACTACCTTGAGACCATCAGTCATGGCCAATCTTTCTCCTTGAGGCCGATCAATCGGCCCCTACAACGAATACTATACTATTTCTCTTCAGTCTATCCGAATTATGTGTACGATGTCCAGTAAAAGCGACGGCCGTGCGTAGGGGCCCACGTATCCAGGGGACCCTGGAGGCGTCAAGTGAACATGAAAGGCGCAGAGAAATGAAAAGGAACAGATAGTCCGTAGGGGCGGGGGAAGGTAGGTGACGCTACGAAAATGATAAACGAACAAACACCAATACGCGACAGATGTCCCAGCAGGCGACATAATAGTAGAGACGGCACGTTTACTCTTTTAGACAATGTGGGCGCGATCAATCGGGCCTCTACAGCAGCAACATAATACATACTACAGAGGACGCGAAGTATGGGAGCCAGCAATGACCAGTAACGACATCAGCAGGAGTAGCCCAAACGGCAAGTTGGGACGTAGGGGCCCGAGGGTATTGAAAGGGCTCCCGTCCAAGGACAGGAGCCCGCAAGGGGCACCCCTACAGCAAGCTTCGCTGAGCACCCAGGGAAGGGTGGGGCGACAGAGGCAACGCCGCATTCTCGCGATTGGCAGCGTACTGCTGCTGATTATGCTGATCTTCGCTGCTGTCCGCGTAGTGCAGAGTACAAGTGCCAGCAACGACCAATTGCTTGTACACATTGGCAATCAACAGGTAGTCACGCTCGATCTGCGCGAGGCCTTGCCCATCAATCCCGCGCTCTTAGGAGTCAACATTTTCCCCCCATCAAGTACAAGCTCAAAAGATGCTGCCAGCGGATTTATGGACTATAGCCCCCCCTTGACCGCCGGTCTCATCAACGCCCATATCAAACTGCTGCGCTTCCCTGGTGGCAACTGGGGCGAGCAGCACTACCTCTCGCTAGACCAGCTCAGTGCTTTCAGTGCGCTGCTCCAGCAGACAGATGCAAATGGCATGGTACAGGCACGCCTCTCAGGCCCCATTGGCAGCAATTTCACTGAACTGACGAACGTGACCAATAGAGCGAATGTAGCGGGTCAATGGGTGGACTTCCTGAATAATGCGCATAGCGATCAACGTATAGCCCGCTACGCTCGTGCTCCTTACCATCCCGTCAAATTCTGGACGGTGGGCAATGAACCGGATAGACTGATCAACCCTGCCACGGGACGGACTTATACGGTCAAAGAGTATGTACAAGACTTTATCCAATTTTCTACCGTCATGCACCACAACGATCCAACTATTCAGGTCTTCGGCCCGGAAATCAGTGAATTTTACGGTGCGGGTGCAGGCCCAGGTGATGCAGATGGACAACTGTGGATGGAAGGATTTCTGCAAGGGGTGGGTGCCTATGAGAAGGCCCATAACGTGACCTTGCTTGATGGCGTCTCCTTTCACCGTTACCAGTTCGCTAATGCCGCTCAATCACCCTACGCATTCCTGAGCAGTGCAGGCGAATGGAATTACCTGCTGCCAGTACTGCACCGTTTGATTAGTCAGAATCTGGGACACGACCTTCCTATCGCTATTACTGAAATAAACAGCAACCCGCCACACCAGCCTGCACCTCCGCGAGGACTGGCGGCTCTCTGGTGGGCCGATACCCTGGGGGCATTGATGAACCAACAGGTGGCATACGTTGCCTTCTCGCCGACGGAGGGCGGGAGGGCGGGAGGCGGGAGTGGGGAGCCATACTCGCTGTTTACCGCCAATGGTCCCAATAGCCAGCAGCCGACACCGATGTTTCGGGTGATGGAGCTATTCTCGCATCTTCAGAAGAATCTTATCCCGTTGGAGGCACAACGCGATCCTGTCAGCGTCTATGCGACGCAGGATGATGCTCACAATGCGGTGAGCATCTTATTTATCAACAAGTCACCTGAGTCGCAGCTTGCGCAGGTGAATGCGGAAAGCAGCCCATTTACTCTAAACCCGACAAGTCCGTGGAACAAGCTGGATATCAGTCTGGCAGGATACAGTTTGGTAGTGATCACACTACACCGCAACGGCAGTGCCGAAGCCTATAGCTTTATCGCCCCAACCGACAACGATGCTACTACCGCGGAGGTGCTTCACACACAATGCGGGCACAAGACTGACCCATTGGCAAACGATATACCTTGTTAGAATGTTGTGTTGCTGCATTGTTGCGGCTGGCTTTTCTGCCGACGGCAGAAAAGCCAGCCGCAACAATGCAGCAACACAACAAAAACTCTTGCGAACTGCCGTAGGCAGTGAGGAATCAAGAATAGGAGAAACAGTGTTCTTTACCATGCTCAGCTTCTCCGCTGAAGCTCTTTATTTGCTGATTATGCTGGTGATGACCGCACAGGCCATCTTCAATATACGGCTGCGCCTCTTTATCTGGGAGGTACCCGAACATGCATGGCTCAATCATGCTCCAACCGTCTATCTTGATCCCTGTCTCTCTTTTACCATTCTTTTGCCCGCGAAAAATGAAGAAGCTGTCTACCGTGAAACCATCCAAAAATGTTATAACCTCAACTATCCAAAAGAGCTACTACAAATCATCGCCATCTGTCGCGAGGACGACCCTGGTACCATCTTAGAGGCGAGAGCCAAAATTGATGAGCTGGGAGATCCAAATGTACAACTGGTTATCTATAACGACCTGCCGGTGAACAAACCACACGCCATGAATATCGCACTGCAGGTCTCCCGCGGAGATATCGTTACCATTTTTGATGCCGAAGACGAGCCGCATGCCGACATACTCAACATCGTCAACACGACCATGCTCAATGACGATGTTGATGTGGTGCAGAGCGGTGTCCAGCTCATGAATCATAATACAAAATGGTTCTGTTTCCTCAATGTGCTGGAGTACTTCTTCTGGTTCAAATCATCCATGCACTTCTTCGCACGAGTTGGGATGACCCCGCTGGGCGGCAACACCGTATTTATACGCCGCGAACTGATGGAACAATTGGGCGGCTGGGATGAGACCTGCCTGACTGAAGATGCTGACCTGGGTATTCGCCTCAATCTCTCGAACGCACGAGTGCGCGTCATCTATGACGACGAATTTGTGACGAGAGAGGAGACCCCGCACACCATCGCTCAGTTCATTAAGCAGCGCACCCGTTGGAATCAAGGCTTCCTGCAAATTCTTTTCAAAGGAGAATGGCTGAAGCTAAAAAAGCTGTCGCAACGTACACTGGCCTTTTACGTACTCACCTTACCAGAACTGCAAGCTTTTTTCGCTTTAATGGTACCCACCTCGCTGGTGATGTTCTTCTTCGTCAAACTGCCGCTCTGGTTTGCCATGCTCACCTTTTTACCGCTCTACTGCTTCGCCCTGACGGCCTTTATAGACCTGGCCGGGCTGCACGAGTTTCTGAAAGTTCACAAGCGAAGATGGAGTTGGCGCGAAGCCATGATTATGGTGCTGGCATTTCTCCCCTACCAATGGATATTGAGTATAGGAGCCATTCGAGCTGTATTTCGTTCCATACAGGGCAGGTCAAACTGGGAAAAAACCGCCCATCTCGGCCAGCATCGTCACAACATCCCAAACGTCATCCGTAGGGGCCCGATTTATCGCGCCCGTAGGGGCGGGGGCGGAGAGGATGAGGGGAGGGGACGCTTGCGTCGCCCACAGGTGGGGGAGAGCGAACGGGAACGAAAGGCCATGATATGACAACATTCTATAGACCAGCACAAGATCCGCAACAAGCGCCAGAAACACCACCGCGCATAAAGGTATCACGCTCGGTGCGGCGGGCGGCCACAAGGGCCCCCGCCGCACCGACGGGCGGCCACATTGCCTGCGGGCAAGGGGAGCAAGAGGGCCCCCACTCCACCCTTCTCCCATCCACCCAACCCCCGCCCCTACGCGATGATGCCCGTTCCCAAGCAAGCTCGATCAGCAGTGGGGTGGAAAAGCAAAAGACAACCATACAGCCAACGACGGTACGTCGCATTCAGCAGGAACCAGAGATCGAGAACGGCCAAATCATCCTGCATCGCAGTCCGAATTTCTCTGTACGTACCACAAATCGACCGGACGCGATAAATCGGGTCCCTACACGCAACCCACTGCGCAGGCGCAGCGGAGATACGACGCTGCTGCCGTCTATAGTAGGGGCACCCCTTGCGCGTACGCTGGTCGCGGACAGTGACACACGCCTTATGCCCAATGTGGAACCAATAAATCCCGTCAAAGCAAGCATCTTTCATATCCCTACCTGGGCGGAAGCACTGATGGTTGCCCTCTGCTTGACAGCCTCGTTCGTCACCCACGCCTTCAACCTCTTCTCCTTTCCACATTATGAACTGGACGAAGGTACCTACATGGCAAGTGCATGGGCGATTGTGCATGGCATGATCATGCCCTATCCGTATGGATACGGGCACCCACCGCTAGGATGGATACAGATCGCCGCCTGGGTGCAACTGACGGGAGGTTTTTTTACATTCGGCAATGCCATCAACAGCGGGCGCGTGCTGATGCTGCTCTTTGCACTTGGCAGCAGCTTGCTTGTCTATGGCATACTGCGCCGCCTGGATGGCAGTCGTGGGGCAGCCCTGCTGGCCATGCTCATCTTCTCACTCTCTCCGCTTGGCATCGTCTATCAACGGCAGGTGTACCTTGATAATATCGGCACATTCTGGCTGCTGCTCTCGCTCTACCTGCTGGTGATAAGCAACAGCCGCCTGCTCTATATCGTACTCGCGGCCCTCAGCTTTGGGCTTGCCATACTCTCAAAAGAGATATTTGTGCTCTTCATACCCGCCATGATCTACGCAGTATGGCTGCACACGACCACATTCCAGCGGAAATTTGCCTTGGTTGCCTTCACCTACACCGTCATCTCCATGGGTTCGAGCTTTGTATTAATGGCCGTATTGAAGGGCGAATTGTTTCCAGCCGGACTGCTGCCCTGGGACCATCATCCTCACCTCAGTATGCTCGACACCTTCTTCCAACAAACCCAGCGCAGTCAAAGCGAGGGAAGTTTTCAGGTGAGCTGGCTCGAATGGACGCAAACTGACTTCCTGCTGATAGCCTTCAGTATTTTTGCGACGCTCTTCAACCTGATTGCCGGATGGTGGAACCGCAAGCTACTACTGCTTGCGCTTTTCGCCATCAGTTTCTGGGTATTGCTGCTGCGCGGAGGTGTGGTATTCCCATTCTACCTGATACCCATGATTCCTCTGGCAGCATTGAATGCCGCCATGGCTGTTCACACCATTATGAGCTGGATCAGCAAACATGTAGGTCCGCAACGCTCTGACCTGTTGCGAGTGGTGCTGCTTTTTGGCGTGATTGTAGCCATCAGCACGTATGACATACAGCACTCCATCAATTACATCCCTCAACGTCCGGCTACCGCACAGGTTGATGCCCTGCTCTGGATACGCAACCACGTAGCGCATAACGCAGTACTCGTCATCAACAGCTATTATTACACGGATCTACACGAGCCAGGAGGTGAAGGTGTTGGCAATGGGGCAACCTACCCTTTCGCACATATCTACTGGAACCTGGCATATGACCCTGAACTTCATGACGGACTCTTAAAGGACGACTGGAATCGCATCGATTACATCATCATCTCCGATCCCACCATGCTCAATGATATCAGAACCCGTGGAGGAAACATGTCGATCATCGATCAAGCACTGCATAACTCGGTTTTACTTGCGGATTTTCAGGCGCAAGACCGCAATCAGCACCTCAATATTCAAATTTATCAGGTAGTGCATAGAAAGAGCAAATAACACATGGTCGCAACACAACCAGGCACTGACACTATCGCCATCACTCGCACATTCGATGGCATCGAAGAGGCGGCACACCGCGTGATAGAGCAGATAGGAGGGATGGCCTCTGTACTCAAAGGGGCCAGAGTAGCGGTACTCAAACCGAATTTTGTGGCGGGCCGCAGCGCGGAAACGGGTTCAACCACCAGCTTTACCCTGCTCAAGGCCGTTGCTGAGGAAGTGATTGCCTGCGGAGCAGAAGCGGTACTCTGTGAAATGCCCGGCACCGAGTTCGATCGTGAGGCCACCTATACTATTCTGGGTGTTGAGCAATTCTGTGCCGCCAATCGCATTCGCATATTGCGCCTAGACCCGGAGGGCAACGAAGAGGATTGGATTGAAGTGCGACCAGCAGGAGCAAAAAAGCTGCATCGTTTCCACATCCCGCGTATCTTGAACGAGGCCTGCCTGATAAATCTGCCCGTCCTCAAAACACACGTCGTCTCAATTATGACGCTCGGTATGAAGAATCCCATGGGCATATTGCCACGCCCTGATCGGCGCGCCATGCATACCTTTGGCATCGATCAATGCATAGTGGATATGAACCTGGGCATCAAACCAGCCCTCACCATCGTCGATGGCAGCATGGGACAGGATGGTGAAGGGCCACTTTATGGAGATAAAGCTGATCTGCAGGTGTTGGTAGCCGGACGCGATAACCTGGCCGTTGATCTGACCTGCTGCCAGCTTGTAGGGGTCAAGCCGCGAGATGTGCCACATCTGAAACTGGCCTTGGAGCAGATCGGCAGGCCACTGATCGAGGGTGAGGTAGGAGTAATCAAAAAGTTTCGCCTTCCCAAGGTGAAGCCCCTCTACCGTTTCGTCTTCTGGATGATGTATCCACTCGACTACCCATTTACCTGGATTACGAAGCGCGGCAAGCATCTATGCACTACGTTATATAGTACAGGATTGGTTGGCACCCGTCCGCAAATTCAAGAAGAGAGCTGTACACGCTGCGGCGTCTGTGTCGAAACCTGCCCACTCCCAAACGTGATTGATCTCAAGTCGCTCAAAATTGACTATGCCACCTGCCAACGCTGTCTGCTCTGCTACAAGGCCTGCCCGGAGCAGGCCATCAGCGTCAAGGGCTATTCGGGGGCGCGACCTTGACCATACTGGTAACAGGTTGGCCTGACACCCGCCAGGGGTGTCACTACATTTATTTGGGGGCACTATTGTGAGCATACTGGTAACAGGGGCAACCGGCTTTCTCGGTTCGGCACTGGTGACGGAACTGGTGAAGCGAAAACAAGCCATCCGCATTCTGGCACGCGACACGCAAAAGGCTTACCAGCAATTTGGTAATACTGCAACCATCATTCAGGGAGAGATCACCGACGCCAGGCAGGTACAGCGAGCAGTCGATGGTGTCACCTGTATTTATCATCTCGCAGGCCGCCTGTACCATCCGAGCACGCTGCCCGAAATGTATCGCCATATTCACGTAGAGGGCACGCGCATATTACTGGCAGCCTGCCAGGGACAGAGCCAGTTGCAACGCATTGTTCATTGCAGCACCACCGGTGTCTTTGGAATCACAGGCAGAACACCGGCATCAGAAGATGCTCCTATCGCACCAACCAATCCCTACGAAGCCACGAAACGCGAGGGGGAACTGCTGGCCTTCAAAGCTTACCAGGAACAGGGATTACCTATCTGTGTAGTACGGCCAGGGCTGGTCTATGGGCCGGGAGACCTGCACCTGCTCGGCTTCTTCGCGGGCTTCTTCGCGGCAATTCAGAAGGGGCTATTTCGCGTCATCAATGGCGGCAAGGCTCTACTGCACCCCATCTACATCGACGATATAATAGCCGCATTGCTGCTCTGCGCATCCTCCCTTCCTCAACCCTGTGGGCGCGAGAGTATTAAAACGCGCTCCGCAAGCTTCGCTGAGGGCCCCTACAACATTGCCGGGGAACAGCCAGTCACCATTCGCGAGTTAGCTACCGCCATAGCCCACGCCCTGGACAAAGAGCTGCCGGGTGGCAGTATCCCGCTCTGGCTGGCTAATTTGGCCGCCGATATCTTTGCCATTACGCCATGCCTTGAGAGTGAACGCGCTCCACTCACCCGCGGCCGCGTCAAATTTCTCACCAATAGTCGAGTGTATGATTGTAGCCGCGCTAAAATAGAGCTGGACTTTTGTTCAAAGGTAGGGTTAGATGAAGGGATGAGGCGGACGGCTAAGTGGTATTTTGAGCATGGTTATTTGAAGAGGCCATGATAGGTCTATTGACCATGTTGTACAGATGTGCTCGTCTGAAGCAGTCATCACTATGGCAGACTCAGGCGAAAAATCGAGTTTCTAGATGGTGCCGCAACGCCTCTACCGCGCTCAGTGTTTCGTCGCGTTCAGGCGATCTGGCAACCATGCGACGAACCAGGATGACGAAGGCTTTCAGAGCCTCACAAATAACTTCGATATCATTGACGGTAAGGACAGCCGCCGACCCAGGCCCACTGCACAGCAGGAACGTCAGCCGTCGCCCCAGATCTCGTAAGATCTGTATCTGCTGCCGTTGTGCAGGCGATGGAATAGTATGCCCGACATATGCCAGGTACGCTTTCAGCACGTTCTGAATGGCCTGGAGATCGTTGAAAGCCAGCGATACCTCTGGGGCCGCTTGTGGCACTTGCTTATGCAGAGAAGTATCCTTCATTTTCCCTTGTTGGCGCTCGTGTCCCTCTCGGTTGGGGAGCGTGTAGATTGGCGCGTGATAGGGGACACCTGACAATGTTTCCAGCGCCACCCGTACCAGAGCCGCGTGTGTACACAGTATGGGGTGCCCATGCTCGATATTCCAGGTGGTCGCATAGCATATCCCCGCTGTGAGAGCCACATACAATGGCTTGATCTGGCGCTGTTTCATGTACTCTCGGAACGCCCAGGCGCTTCTCGCAGCTATCGTTTCCAGGGGAAGCGTCTCTTGATCCGCCGCAGTGGGAGTCTGCCTACGATTATCCATCTTCTCTCTTTTATCCATCTCAGGCGTTCTCCAACGTTTCAGCCACCAGAACCACAGCCTGTTGCTTGCCTACGAGAGTGGTTAATTCCTCCTGCAGCTTGTACATGTTTTCCATGCGAGTCGTTATCACTTTGTGGCGAGCGACAGCAGCAATCCCTTTTAGCCCTGACGTTGCCGCTTCATACTCCTGTGTGATCTGTTGAAGGAGATGGGCGACTTCGCTTTGATTACCCTGCATAGTATTCTCCCTTCCCTGAATAAAATACATCTCTGCACATCTTTGCGCCAGAAAAGAGCATAGCAGAGATCGAACATGACGCGAATCGAAGAGTTGCTCGCATAGGAACACACATATGCACTCATTTTCATGCGATAAACGGGTCTGCATCCTTGCGGGTGGAGCGTAGGGGCGCAATGAATTGCGCCCTTGGGTCTGCATCGACTCCCCAGGCGGGCGCAATGAATTGCGCCCCTACGCTCCACTCATGAGTTTCACCCGGAAGGATGGAGAGCCGATAAACCGATAAACACAGGACTATTCATAGAAAAAGGACTATGGTACAATTGCAGAGAGACCAGACAGATACGGCAAACAGACGCTTATCCGGCGGCGCGGCTCACTACACCAAGGAGTTGGGAGATGATTGACAGCAATAGTCCATCCGTTCTTGTTCGCGCCTGGCTGCTTGGGGTGTTTCAGGTGCAGCGCCGTACAGAAAATGGCACCTGGGAAACGCTCGATAAGACTAAATGGGAAAAAAGCTACGCCCGCCCGCTCTTCAAACGACTGTTGTGTACCAGCGGCAGAAGAGCACAGCGCATCACCCTCATCGACGACCTGTGGCCCGACCCCGAACATCCTGAGTTGGTCGAGCGCTATCTCAATGACGCGTCCTATCATCTACGAAAAGTCTTGGGCGCCCCAGAGCTGTTGCAGACGTTCGGTCATGCCAGCGGCTACCAACTGGCGGACCAGTCACGCATCTGGACGGACGTGGATGAATGCACCGCCCTGATGACCGAAGGAGAAAAGATCGGGCGCACTTCCGCTCCTGCCGTGCGCTTACTAGAACAGGCGCAAGCGCACTTTGAACGAGGAGATATGTTGGAGGGTGAGGCCGGGTTATGGTGTCATGCAAGACGTGGAGTGGTTGAGCGTTTGCGCTATCGCTGTCAGCTCTGGTTAGCGGAGGCTTATGAGCAGCAAGGGCTGGTCGGGCAGGCTGAAATGCAGTACAGCCGACTTTTCGAGGACAACCCGCTTGACGAAGATGTCCTGTGCCGCCTGATGAGCCTGTTGCACCGGCAGGGCATGACCCAACAGGCGCGACGCTGTTTTGAGGAAACAAACAAACGCTTTAAACAGGATGGTTTGCGACTTTCACCCGCGACCGATGCGTTTGCTCAACGTCTTTTGAATGAGCCGCGACAAATCGAATTCACAGTTTCGACTCGGGACACAGAAAGCTATAACGAGGCCGTAAAGAAGCTCGAAGCGGTACAAAAAACGACACAGGCAGAAGAAGTAGGCATCTTAGAGGAAAAAGACATGAATAGACGCGGTCTGCTCCACGCCATGTTCGGCACAGCATTGCTCACCCCTCTCTTAGGTGAAATACAACTGCCAAGAACGGTAAATGCCATGGCGCTTGAAACATCTTATCCTCGCTGGGTTATTATCATGGAGACGTTCTGGCGATTGTACTTTACGGGTGGTATTCCGGTGATAGAGATGTGTTTGCCCAACTTGTTGTCGGAACTCACGGCTACTGCTAGCCAATCATCTACGCTTCAAAAACAGGTGATGGCTCTTGCGTCTCAAGCTTATCAGATGCAGTGGCTACTGGCTCTCCAACGGCAAGATTTCGGGCAAGCTCTCTTAGCTATTGATCAGGCATATACTTACGGCAAGGAAGCGCAAGATGCGAACTTAGAGTTAGCCTCTCTGGTGAGAAAAGCGCATGTGTATTTCCATGTGAAGAATCCAGTGAAACAGTTATCGATCCATGAACAGGCAGCGCACTATGTTGACTCCGTTAGTCCACTCATGGGTGGCTGGTTCTATCTTTTATTAGCAGAAAATCACGCAAGCTTGCGGCATGATAAAGATGCCACAACTTTTCTCGACCTTGCCCACAAAATGCTCTCGAACGACCCCACACAGGATGGGACCTTCTCCTATGTTCAGATGAATGCGTACCTGATTTCCAACTTTGAGATCATCTGCCAACTCCATCTCGACCAACCGCGAAAAGCACTCGATACACTGGAGCATCTTGGTCTTTCTGTGACAGATCCGCGTTGTTCGGAATTATCGAATCACCGATTAACTGCCTTGTACTTACTTAACGAGATGGACGAGTTGTGTCGCCAGTTTGCTCCTACTGTACAAATAGCACGCCAAACAAACAGCAACTTGCGTTACCATGAGTTATGCAGCCTCTACTGTAAGATGATAATGAGATGGCCCAAAGAACAGAAGGTAAGAGAACTAGAAGCGTTACTCTACTCATAGAAGGGAGAAGGCAGACGATGGAGATCGAGCGGTATGACAAAAGACCAGATCCACGTACTGAAGAAATACAAAAAGATTGGAGGACATGGGCAACGAGCAACGGGTACGTTCAAGTAGATTCTCTCGCCATAGAGTATGAAGGAGCAAAAGTTGTCCTTGAAATTTGGAGAAACCTTGCTCAGGTAGATAGCCACCTCATATATGTTCCCCGCATCCCGCACGTAGCGCGGGATGGTGGCGAGAAACTCTTTATTACCGATCAAGACCACTTTGCATTCATGGAAGACGCCGTAAAGAAGATGGCAACAATGGCAATAATGATAGCCAAAGAGAAATGGAAGGATCATCAGGATCAAAAAGCTATGTTGAATTAAACGCGAGCCTTCGCTGTGTTTGTCCTTTCATCAGGGGCACCGAGATGTAAAATGCCTCAGAGCCACCTGGACGACCGCGATACGTGTCTGCAATCGCTCAGATCTATGGAGCGTGGCTTTGGAGCTTCTGCCTCTCAAGATATCTCTTCCCTGTTCGAGTTTCATCCGGTGTTACTCTTAGGATATAAAGGGATTTGCTGGTAAATAAGGTGAAGAGCGAGCAGGTTTTAAGGCGAAGAATGAGCAATCGGCGCGAAGCATGAGCACCGGCATGGAAATGCCTGGGAAAACCACTCCCCATCTAGCTTCATCCATCACTATCCTGTAAATTGGCTGCTTTGGGAAGAGTTGCCATGGAATGGTTCTGGGAAGCCTACATGCGTTAAGCCAGTGCCACTTCCTTTGCTGTGTTGCCAGAAAGAGTGACTGGAAGCCGATTACAAGGCGCTTTTCTCTGCACTTTGCAGGGCAGTTCTCGCGGCAAGGGTAGGCTTCCGATCCGACAGAAGTGGCAGACTACCCTTCGGCCGCGACTTGCTCAAGAAAATCAATGCTCGTAGCCCTGGCCGCTCGCTGCGTGTCGTCGGCGAGAGGCCCGCATGGAGGGTCGATTGAGGATGTCACTCCTAGCGGCGGTTCAACCCCCAACGCTTTGGCGGCGGATAGACGTATCGGGCAATCGTCGTCGACACCCAGCCGATACAGAAGCCGAAAAAGACCAACAGGATGGTCTGCGCGCCCTCGCTGCCCCGGATCGTCAGTGCGAGTATGAGAACAACCGCCCAGACGATGGCGAGGCCAGCGCTGTAGATCCAATAGTTTCTGAAGCGAAGCATCTTATGCTCCTGTTCATTTCGAAGGACACAATTTACAACTTCTCGTCTGTAGGAACCTTGATGGGGGAGAGCCGCACCCCAACCTGAAGTGTCCCATTTTCAGATTGGGGTGCGGCTCTCCCCTTCCTCAGAGAATTATTCCCCTGCTCGTCCCTTCATGGCCTGTCCTTGAGAATATCGCTATATGTTATATTTATAATAGCATATCGCAATAGTATTAGCAAGGGCTGAACCGCGAAAAATGGGCCAGAAGAAGAACATGGCTCAGAAAGCTTCTGTCCTCTCTCCATTCAAGCAGAACCATCCTAGACAAGTTCCATCTTGCATGGATCTTTCTGGTTTTGGTGGGGCCAAAAAGAGATGAATCAAAGAGGGGGTGGAGATACCCATGGAATAACGAAGAGAGGAGTCAAGATTTCCAGCGACTCTGACGAGTCGCTGGGCGGAAAATCCGCAATGTCGCTTTTCATCACTTGATGTCCCTCAAACATCGCTCTGACAGCCCTGAGACATCACATGATCCCGCTTATGAATGTACAACCGTTGAGGGCCGTGAACCGCTTCTGGAGCCCTGCTCTCAGGCGATGAATCCCTACTGCTCATGCTTCGCGCTGATTGCTCACTCTTCGCCTTAAAACCTGCTCACTCTTCACGCTTATTACCATTTGCCTCCAGCAATTCTACTGTAGGCAAGAGCCAGCGACGCACGGCTTGTTGCAAGAAGCCAAAGAATCCCTAGAGCAGGCCATAACCAGTAATGCCCTTGACAGGCGAAAACTTACTTATCTGAATGATCTCGCGGAGCTGTATGCACGTCAGGGTGAAATTGAGCTAGCCTGCTCATATGCGACCCAGTGTATTATGCTCATCGATCAGTTTG
>WNFB01000948.1_pt1 | contig 24190 bp, 23 predicted proteins | sample 5400501 | NCBI WGS metagenome assembly WNFB01 (sample SAMN13153341, study PRJNA577476) | soil metagenome | isolation source: 200 cm saprolite under Douglas fir tree site 2 hole 1 | place: USA:California | collected 2015-04-18 | reverse complement strand
CCTTCGTCATCCGAGAGCTCCATCTCTTCAACAACCTGTGGTCGCTGATCCTGACGTATCCCACCTTCCTCATACCCTTCTGCACCTGGATGCTCATGGGCTTTTTCAAAGGCATACCGCGCGAGCTGGAGGAGGCGGCCCTGGTGGATGGCGCAACCCGCATTCAGGCTATGCTGCGGATCGCCATCCCCCTGGCGGTCCCGGGCATCCTCGCCGCCGCGCTCTTTGCCTTCACCCTCTCATGGAACGAATTCCTCTACTCGCTGATCTTCTTGAATGACAGCCTGGTCAAGACCATCCCGGTCGGGGTCACTCAAGAGCTCATCCACGGTGACGAGTTCTTCTGGGGCGAGCTGATGGCCGCTGCGCTTCTGGGCTCGGTCCCGGTCGCCGTTCTGTATTCGTTCTTCGTCGACTACTTCGTGGCGGGCATGACCGCGGGCGCCGTTAAAGGCTAGGATCGCCTCGGCCTATCTGACCACACCCGTACCCAGGCCTCTTGCGTACGTGTCCGCAAAGAAGGCGGACAGGAAAGCTGCTGGAGCCACGCCGAGCATGATCTCAGCGAACGTCGGCCCCGGGTTGTCGATGTCGACCAGGTTGCTGCCCACATCCGCCATCAGGGTCGTGCCGTGGGGATCGGAGACCAGGGTGAATGTATACAGGTAGTCGTTGAAGACCACCGCCACCGCGAAGAGCCCGACCGCGGCCAGGGCCGGCACTGAGAGGGGAAGGAGGACGTACCGAAGCACCTGGAGGGGACGTGCGCCTTCGGCGCGCGCGAGGTCGAGCAGATCGCTCGGGAGCCGATTGAAGAACGTCCAGAGAACCCACGTGCCGAACGGAATGACCAGGCTCGGATAAGTGACGATCAGGGCGAGCAACGAGTTGGTCACATGCAGCCTCGTCAGCATCACGGCGATGGGAAGGAAGAGAACGCCGGCAGGGAGTAGATAGCTCGCGAAGAGGCTCAGGGCGATGCCGCGGGAGTACGGCAGCCGGTAGTAGGCGAGCGCGAAGGCGGCCAGCGTGCTTGCCACCAGGCTGATCATCGCCGTCGCGCCCGTCACAACCGCCGTGTTGAGCACCAATCTCCCGAAGTCGGGCGAGCTGAACAGCCCCCAGTAGTGCTCCAGAGTGATGTTTTCGGGCCACCAGGGATTTCCGAGCACGAGCTGTTGCTTTCCGGCTTTCAGCGATGCCACCAGCATCCAGTAGAGGGGGAGGATCGCGAAGAGCACCATCGCTCCCAGGAAGACCGCCCAACCCAACCGGCGCGCGTTCATTCGCTGACGACCGTCCGCAGCATGTAGGCCACCGCGATCAGGTAGACGGGTATGAGCGAGAACGCGATCGCCGCGCTCGTGCCCAGGTCGCCGTCGCGGAGGGCGACCTGGAAGGCCATGTGCGTGATGGTCTGCGTGTGATTCGCCGGACCCCCGTTGGTGAGGATGTGGATGATGGCGAAATCCCCGAACGTGCCCATGAGCGAAAGGACCGCGGCCAGCGCGAACGCCGGCTTGAGCAAGGGCAGGATGACGTGGACAAACCGCTGCCAGCTGCGCGCACCATCGACAAGGGCCGAGTCCAACACCTCGGTTGGAATCGAGCGCAGACCGGCTAGAAGCAGCACCACGAACAGTCCGATCCCGTGCCAGACATTGACTGTGATCAGGCTGACCATCGGCAGCGGGCCGAAGCTGCCGAGCCAGTCGATCCCATCGCGACTCAGACCCCACGTCATCAGCGCGTAGTTGATGGCGCCGTGAACGTTGCTGAACAGGTAGTACCAGGCCATGGTGCCGGTGACGGTCGGAAAGATGAACGGAAGAAAGATCAACGCGTAGACAACTCTGCGGCCGCGAAACGAGCGCGCCAGAGCGAAGGCGAGCGCCATGCCGAGGATGGCCTTGGCGCCGATGCCGACCACGGTGTACACAAACGTGTTGACGAGAGCGTCGTGGTACGTGCCCTGCTGGACCAGGTAGGCGAAGTTCGACAGCCCGACGAAGCTCCCGATCTCCCCGACCTGGGCGTTGCTGAGGCTGAACCACACCTCGGAGCCGAGCGGAAAGGCGATGAACACCACCACGAACAGAAGGGCCGGGCTCAAGAGCAGGACCGCGGGCCACGGAATGCGTGCGTTCCATGACGGTGGCGCCGCCGGCAGGCGCCGCATCAGTGCTGGACGCGCCGCCTCTCGATCAGCTCGCCGGCGTTGAAGTCCGAAGAGCGCACCCAGCTCAGCAAGCTCTGTTCGCTGGCGACGACGCGATCGGCCGCTGCCGGCAGCTCGGCCGCGATCTCGCGTGGGATAAGCAGCACGCCATGCTGGTCGGCGTGGATCAGGTCGCCGGGGGTGACGCGCAGGCCACCCACTGTTACCGGCTCACCGGCGGTCTCCACGCGGACGTACGCATGCGACACACCCGGCCCGCGGGCGAAGAACTGGAAGGCCATCGCGCGCGCCTCCTTCAAGTCGCGGACGCAGCCGTCGGTGACGCAGCCGGTGCAGCCCAGCGCTCCGAATATGGTGGCGTTGACCTCGCCCCAGAGTGAGCCGCAACCCGGCGGCTCGTCCAGATCCTGAACCACCACCACACAGGGCCTCGGCACCTCGCGCACGTGCTGATAGAGCGCTGTCTGGTCGCCGTGCGCCGAGCGCCCGCGGGCGCGGATGGTTGCGGTCGCGGCGTATCCCACCAAGGGCCCGAGCTCGGGAAAGAGGCAGCGGACGTCCATTGACATGTAGCCCTCGTCCCGCGGCCGAATCGAAAACGTCTCGATGGCATTGCTCAGGGTGGGCGAGTCGAAGCGCCTGAGCGCCTTGAGGAGAGCCGGATCCAGCTCGGCAAGCGTCACCGGCTGAGCCGAGCGCCCAGCCTGACTCCGTTGACCACGTTGAATGGCTCCTCGCCGTCCAGCACCCGGGTCAGGTTATCGCGAACTATTTCCAACGCCCGCGCCTCCGCCTCCACGGTGAAGCCGGCCATGTGCGGTGAGAGGAAGACGTTCTCCATGTGCCGAAGCGGGTTGTCGGCCGGCGTCGGCTCCTGTTCGAAGACGTCCAGTCCGGCGCCACCCAGGTGGCCCGACTCCAGGGCATCGATCAGCGCCTTCTCGTCCACCACCGGCCCGCGCGAGGCGTTGACCAGGAAAGCACCCTTCCGCATGCGCTTGAGCGCCGCCGGGTCGATCATATGGTGGGTCGTCTGGTCAAGGGGCACATGCACACAGACCACGTCGGCAAGCTGCAGCAGGTCGACAAAGGGGACGCGCTCCACGCCGGCGACACTCCTCTCCACGATGTCGGCATAGACCACGCGGGAACCGAAGGCGAGCAGTCGGGTGGCCAGCGCGGAGCCGACGTTGCCCAGGCCAACGATGCCGACCGTGAGCGCGGCCAGCTCGTGGCTCATCATCTCGGGTTTGGGCCAGCCGCCTTCCCGCAGCCGCCGGTCGCCCCAGGATCCCCGGCGGACCAGGTTCAGGATCGCCATGAGCGTCCAGTCGGCGACGCCGTCCCGGTTGTAGCCGGCGGAGTTGGCGACCGCGATGTCGAACTCCGCAGCCGCACGGTGGTCGATGACGTCGAAACCGACCGCGGGCATCTGGATCAGCAGGCAGCGGCGCATCTGCTCCAGGACGTCGCGGGGCAGGCGGTGTTTGTGCCGCTTGTCGGCGATGACCAGCTCAGCCATCGAGCACTCCCGGAGCACCGCCGCGGGCGCGGGCGGATCGGGAACGGTCACCACATCCACGGCATGATGGCCGGCGAAGAGACCTTCGACCTGCTCTTTCGAATAAGGAGACAAGCAGACGATGCGGGCGGGCACCGGGCGTCAGGCTATCACGCAACAGGGTACCCTCGCGGCGAGAGAATCTTGGAGGAGATGAGCATGGGTTCGATGGCCAAGGTTGCTGTCGTCACCGGGGGCGGCAGTGGAATCGGGAGGGCGGTTGCTCTTGCCCTTGTGGCAGAAGGTTATTCAGTCGTTGTGGCCGGCCGCCGGAAAGAGTCGCTGGAGGCGACCGCAGCCGCGGGATCGAAACGGGGCACCCGAATGCTGGCCGTTCCGACAGACGTCGCCAACCCGAAGTCGGTCAGAGCTCTCTTCGCCCAGACCGTCGAGACCTTCGGGCGGTTGGATCTCCTTTTCAACAATGCGGGCTCAGGAGCTCCACCATTGCCGCTTGAAGACCTCACCTATGAACAGTGGAGTTCGGTCGTCGGCGCCAATCTCACCGGCGCGTTTCTCTGTACCCAGGAGGCGATCAAGATCATGAAGAGTCAGGAGCCCCGTGGTGGACGGATAGTCAACAACGGCTCCATATCCGCCCACGCACCGAGGCCGAATTCCGCTCCTTATACGGCGACGAAGCACGCGATCACGGGCTTGACCAAGTCAACGTCTCTGGATGGCCGCAAGTACGACATCGCCTGCGGCCAGATCGACATCGGCAACGCGGCCACCGAGATGACGCAGGGTATGGTCGAGGGCGTCATGCAAGCGAACGGCGATATCGAGGTCGAGCCACGAATCGACGTCCAGCATGTGGCGCGCGCAGTCCTGTACATGGCGAGCCTCCCGCTCGATGCCAATGTTCAGTTCATGACCGTGATGGCGACGAAGATGCCGTTCATCGGTCGGGGATGACAAAGAGATAACAAGCCATCCCTTGACCGGCATCCGCCGTCTGCTCTAATTACGAGGTCGTGCGCACCTATTCGATCGTCGTCGACCCAGATCCCGATGAAGGGGGGTTCACTGTTACCGTCCCCGCGCTTCCCGGATGTATCACTCAGGGTGAAACGATCGACGAGTGCATCGCCCACGCCGAGGAGGCGATCAGCTTGTACCTGGAGGATTTAGTCGCCGCCGGCGATCCCATACCAGAAGAGAAGGAGCCTCCGCGTCTTCTTAAGGTGACTGTCGCCGCTTAGCGTCGCACTCGTTCCAGCTTCGGATCAATTTCGAGAACATGCGCCTCAGTGCCGCGCTGACGGTTCAAATAGTGTCCCGGGCCCCCGACCACTTCCTGAACTCAAACCCATCCAGTCAGCGGAGCGGATTCCTTCCGTCGTCAGATTCCCGCGACGCCGATGGTGCAGTTGCAACCGAGCCCGACTAATCTGTTCATGGAAGGGACGACGTCATGGATCTTGAACTGGCGTGGCTCCGCTCCTGGCTGGAGGTAGTCGATTCGGGAGGATTCGCTAAAGCGACCGACCGGATTCACCTGTCTCAGCCACGCATTTCTGCTCATGTCGCCAGTCTTGAGCACGCCCTCGGATGCTCCTTGATTGAACGCAGACTTCGTCCTCTGACACTGACTGACGAGGGGAAGCGTCTGCTACCACGGGCCCGATCGATCATTGCCGCCGTCGACGACACGGTTTCGGATCTCCGATCCACCAAGACAACGATCGCTGGCAGGATTGCAATCGCAAGCTTTGCTAGCGCCAGCTCTGAGTTCCTGCCAGACGTTCTGATGCAGTTCAGATCGGCCAACCCGCTGGTTGAGATCAGAGTGCTCGACGGAGACGTGCAAGTAATCGAATCGGCGCTTTCTGATCGACGGGCCTCCGTCGGATTACGGCCTAGACGCCCCGAACCTACCGACCGCGCCCTCGTCATGCGTCCGCTCTGGCGCGAGCCTTTTGTGGTCATCGCTCCGCTTCGGCATCCGATTCTCGAGTCGGAGATCGTCGGACTTGAGCAGATCGTGGCCTATCCGGTGATCACGATCGGGGATCCAATGGCGGACCAGAGCGTGGGCTACGAGGCGTGGTCTGCAATTCGCGCGAGCCGCCTCAAGCCACCGATTGGCATCGTCTCGCATCAGCCGACCACATTGGCGGCGATGGTCCGAGCCGGGCATGGTGTGGGCTTGGTCAACCTCCTGGTCGCTGCGATGGTTCGAAAGGATGGACTTGAAGTCCGGGAAATCGAGAACAGCAACCTGTACCGGGATGTGGGGCTCTGGTGGCATTCCGAGCGTCCGCTCAGCCGCGCTTCGCTGGCGTTCATCGATCTGGCGATGGCGGCCCCACTGCCGCCTGGAACATCAGCCGTGCCAGAGGCGGACTGACCCTCCGCCGACATCAGCGAAACGTATCGAGGACATCCGGTCTTCGGTGTTGATGGTCCCCTGTCGCGATGGCTTAATCGCTCGTAGGAAAGCAATCGTTGAGCAACAACCCGACGATGCCAGTGCGAGAGGTACACCCATGGGTGGCTGCGGCCGCCGCCGGCCCGAGGTTCGGGGTTGGTCTCGGTCCCCAGACGCTGCCGGAGTGCATCGAGTTCGTTCAGCTCGCTGAAGACCTCGGATTCGATTCCTACTGGGCGAATGACCACCCGACCCGAACCGCCGATCCCTGGAACGTGCTCACGGCTCTTGCCGCCACTACGAAGAGAATTCGGCTCGGGTCTTTGGTCAGCTGCGTTTACTATCGCAACCCGGTCGTCTTGGCCCGGCAGGCGGCGGATGTCGATCGCCTGAGTCAGGGACGCCTGGTCCTTGGCATCGGCATCGGTGACGACGCGAGGGAGTTCGAGCAGTTGGGATTGCCCTTCCCTTCGCCGGCGGAGCGCCACGAGGCGCTTGGGGAATCGATAGAAATCGTGACCAGGCTTTGGGGTGACTCGCCCTTGACTTATCGGGGCAAGCACTTTCAGATTGACGACGCCCGGCTGGCTGGACCGGGACCGGTGCAGCGGCCACACATTCCAATCCTCATTGGTGGCGGGGGAGAACGACGAACCCTGGAGCAGGTGGCGCGTTACGCCGATGTCTCCAATTTCGGTGAGCACGAATGGGTCGGTGGCGCCACCAAGGCCGATGACGTCATCCGCAAATTTGGTGCGCTGCGCTCGCACTGCGATGCACTCGGCCGTCCGTTCTCATCGATTCTCCGCAGTCATGTGGCCATCTTCCTGGTGCTGGCGGAAACACAGAGCGCCCTTGAGAGAAAGGTTGGCGAGCTGGCGCGCAACTCCGACATCAGCAGATTTGGGGTGGCGTTGTCGGCGGGCGGCGCTGAGAACGCAATCGATCCGCTTCCGGAGCTGCCAGACGATCTACGCGCAAGCCTGATCGCCAGCACGCCCCGTGATCTGATTCATCGATACCGATCGCTGATGGCGCTTGGGATGCAGTACTTCATTGCGCTTGTATACGGAAATGACCTCGAGACCATCCGCCTGCTGAGCCGGGAAGTCATCCCCGAGCTGAAACAGGCTCGCGATCAAGGCGCCGCTATTAGCTGATATCAGCACGCTGCCGACATCAGCGAAACGTATCGAGGACATCCGGTCTTCGGTCTTGATGGTTGTGCGCTGCCATGCCTTAATCGGACGCGGATGGATTCGACGAACGGCGCGCGGGGCATTCTTTCGTCAGCGGTCGTAGACCTGCCGCCGGGCGACGAGGGCGCTTTGATCACGTCCGTCGAAACCTATGCGCTGGCCGTGCCGCTGGTTAAGACGATCGCGGACTCGACGGCATCGATACCGGCCTGGATCGTGCCCGTCGTCGAGCTCCACACAGCCGATGGACGCATCGGCACCGGGATCTCCGGCGTTCACTGTGGACCCGAGCTCCTTTGCGACGTCATCGACCGGTACTACGCGCCCGCGTTGATCGGAGCATCGTCGCAAGACATCGTCGGTACATGGAAGCGCCTGTACTGGCTTCCGACACACTGGATCGGCCGGGCCGGTGTCGTCCACATGGCCCTCGGCATGGTTGACATCGCGCTCTGGGACCTCGCGGCTCAGCGTGCGGGAGTCCCTCTATGGAGGCTGCTCGGAGGGTCAGCCGACGCGATCGAGACGTACAACACCGATGGCGGCTGGCTCAGCCTCGAGCTCGAGGAGCTGATCAGGGACGTCAGCTCGTTGATCGACCAGGGCTGGCGTCGGGTCAAGATGAAGGTCGGCAAGCCCGATTGGCGCGAGGATGTACAGCGCGTCCGAGGTGTCCGCCGGGCGATTGGCGACGACATTGCACTGATGTGCGACGCCAATCAGCGTTGGGAGCTGGCGACTGCCGCCCGAATGCTGCCGGTGCTCGAAGAAGTGGGGATGGACTGGGTCGAGGAGCCCATCCACGCTGACGATCTCGATGGCCACGCCCGCTTGCAGCGATCGACAGTCTCAGACATTGGGGCCGGCGAGAGCATCTACTCGTACCAGGCGTTCGCCAGTTTCATTGCCGCCGACGCTATGCGCGTGGTTCAGGTCGACGCTACACGTGTTGGCGGAGTTACCGAGTGGCTCCAGGTCGCCGCGCATGCCGCAAGCAGGGGTTTGCGGGTCGTTCCTCATGCGGGCGACATGATGCAGGTACACCAGCATCTGGTCGGCACCGTCTTGTCAGAAGCGTCTCCCCTGCTCGAGTTCATCCCGTGGACACAGGACGCCTTCGTCGAGCGAAGTGTCGTTCGCGACGGCTACCTGGAAAGACCACAGGCGCCAGGAGCCTCGACCGCAATTCGGCCAGACGCTCGGAGCAACTGGCAGATGCCGGGCATGGGGAGACGCAGCACGACCTGACGATCGATACGGCCGAGTGCCAAGCCGTTCGCCGGTGCAAGGAAAACAGATTGGAGGAGGCAATTGAATGAAGCTAGGAGAGGCATCGAAATGAACCGTACGTTTGGGAAGCTGTTCGCCCTTTTGGTGATCTCAGCGGTATTCGCAGTGGCATGCGGAAGCTCGTCTCCGGCGGCGAAGAAGACGGTGATCGGTGACATCCTCTACAACAACGACGCCTACCAGACAGCCCAGCAGAAGCAGATGCAGGCCTACGCCGACAGCCTGGGCATCCAGATCGTCTTCGAGAACCAGCTAGGCGTGGGCACGAACGCCCCCAACCTGATGGACGACCTGCTGTCCAAGGGCGTAGACGGAATCATCTTCCAACCGGCCGATGCCGCCGTTTCGGTCCCTCTCGTGAAGCAGGCCCAGGCCAAGAAGATTCCTGTGCTGGGATGGGCGATTCCCTTCGGGCAGGGCATCACCGCACCCTACGTCGGCCTCGATGAAAGGGCACAGACCGTCGGGGCGGGAACGCGCGCCGCGCAGTGGGTCAAGAGCAACTTTCCGGGCAAGCCGGTGGACGTGCTGATCGTCACGATCCTCGGAGCCTCCATCTGCCAAGACATCCGGATGGGTGGGTTCAAGGAGGGTGTCCTTGGTGTGGCCCCCGACGCGAAGATCACGATCGTCGATGGCGCCGGGTCGCGCGAGAAGGCGGTGACGGTGGCCGAGGACGCGCTCCAGCGTGACAAAAGCTTCAACATCGTGACGGGCTGTAACTCCGACATGGCTTTCGGGGCGCTGCAGGCGTTCAAGGCGGCGGGGCTTGGTGGAGCCACCAACAAGAAGCCGGATCACGCGTACTTCTACAGCATCAACGGTACTGACGAAGAGCTGAAAGCGCTCGTGGATACGTCGTCTCCGCTCATGGAGGTGCTCGGGCTCACGCCAAAGGAAATCTCGCAGACGCTCATTGATACGCTACTGAAAATGATCAAGGGCACGATCGACCCGTACGGCAATTACACGGCTAACGTGCCCGACAAGCCGATACCCGCCGATTGCGCCGCTGCCAACTCGTTCAACAAGGTCGAGTACCTGGCAACCCAGAACCTTCCTTGTACGTAGTTCTTTCCGACCGGAGGAGGGACATGTTCCTCCTCCGGTCCCCGATCACCCAGGAACCGAATGACAGATGAGACTGAGCTTCGAGAGATGAGCACGAGACACGATCGCGAGTTGCTGGCCGTGGAGTCTCTCTCCAAGAGCTACGGCGGGGTCAGGGCACTGCGGTCGGCCGATCTGCATGTTCGCGCCGGCGAAATCCACGCCCTGCTCGGTGAGAATGGCGCCGGCAAGTCCACGCTCGTCAAGATCCTTGCGGGAGCGACGACCAAGGACTCCGGCGAGATCCGCCTAGACGGTGTTCCGGTCGACTTCCAATCGCGAGCGGAGTCGATGCGTTCCGGCATCAGCGTGATCTTCCAGCACGCGAACCTGGTGCCGCAGCTCACGGTGGCCGAGAACGTCACGCTCGGCGTCGAGCAGTCCCGCTTCGGCTTTCTCCGCGACTCCGCTCAGCGACGGGTGGTTTCAGGCATCCTCGCGAGCCTCGGATCGAGCATTGACTTGAACCGTGTGGCCGCGAGCTTGCGCTCCGCGGAACGGCAGCTCGTCGAGATCGCGCGGGCGCTCCTCCACGATTCGCGCCTCCTCATCCTCGATGAGCCGACGGCCTCGCTCGGCACAGACGAGGTCACCCACTTGCATAGGGTCCTCGCTGAGCTCCGGGCCACGGGGCTCGGCATCATCTACATCTCACACAGGATCGAGGAAGTATTAGCCGTCAGCGACCGACTGACGGTGTTGCGCGACGGGCAGACCGTTGGGACCCGCGGGGCGGCCGGTACGCGGATCGAGCAGGTGGTCAGCTTGATGATCGGCCACGATTCAGACCAGGTCTTTCAGACGGGGTCGCATGCTCGTCCGGACGTCGTCCTGGACGTGCGCGACCTGACCACGGAAACGGGACTACAGGGCATCACATTCACGCTCCACGCCGGCGAGGTGCTTGGCGTCTACGGGTTGCTCGGCTCGGGCCGAACGGAGCTGGCCCACGCCATCTTCGGCGCAGATCCGATCACAGGAGGCGACGTTCATATCGCCGGAAGCACACGGTCTCTCGGTACGCCGCGACGTGCAGTGCGCTCGGGCATCGGCCTGGTGCCTGAAGAACGAGTGCTCCATGGCCTCTTCCCCCAGCTGTCGGTGCTCGAAAACATGAGCTCCGCCCGGCCGTGGCTGTATTCGCGCTTTGGAGTGGTAAACAACGGCGCACGCTTCCGGCTGGTCGATGCGATGGCGCGACGGCTTGGAGTCAAAACGGCATCGCTGGAGCAGGTCGTTTCAGCCTTGTCGGGCGGCAATCAGCAGAAGGTCGTCCTCGGTCGATGGCTGATCGGCGGGTCGAGGCTCATCATTCTCGACGACCCTACCGTCGGCGTCGACGTCGGTGCGAAACAGGAGATCTACAGGCTCATTTCGGAGCTGACCACGGACGGCACTGCCATCCTGCTCATGTCGTCGGAGCTCTCCGAAGTGATCGGGCTCTCCGATCGCGTCCTGGTGCTCAACGAAGGAAGCATCGCCGCTACATTCAGCCGCGCTCAGATGTCAGAGGAGTCCATCCTCCGCACTGCCCATGGATTGCCCGCATGAGCAAGCCGACCACCGTGAACGCCGCCATGGCAGCGGCAAGGACAGATAGGGTCGCCGGGTTTCGGGCTTCATTCCGCACGTGGGCCGCCCGACCCACGAACCAGACGTTCGCGCGCAACATCGGCATCTTGCTCCTGGTGGGAATCGTGTTTTCCCTGACCACAGATCGGTTTTTGACTGTCGAGAACTTGACCAACGTGCTGCGCCAGGTTTCATTCGTCGGCATCAGCAGCTGTGCTGTCACCTTGGTGATGGTTGCCGGAGGACTCGACCTGTCAGTGGGATCCGTGGTCGCAATCGCCGGCGTGGTTGCCGCCAAGTTCGCCGCTGATGCCGGCTGGCCCCTCGGAGCAGCCTTCGGGATGGGAATTCTCGCTGGCGGAGTCTTCGGTTCGCTGAATGCATTTCTTGTGGTCGGGTTGAGAATCAACCCGGTCATATCGACCCTTGGCACCCTCTACATGGGACGCGGAATGGCACTGCTGCTGGCCGGAGGCGAGCCGGTGAAGGGCGTGCCGCTTGCGTTCAATGATCTCGCCACCAGCACGATCGGGCCGATCTCAACGCCCGTTTTCATCTTCGTGATCGTTGCGGCGGTCATGTTGCTGATCGAGCGGAAAACGCTGCTGGGCCGCTGGGCCGTGGCCAGCGGCGGCAACACCGAGGCGGCTCGATTGTCAGGTATACCGATCGACCGGACCCGGATCATCCTCTACATCTTGTCGGGCCTGGCCGCTGGGATCGCCGGCATCTTCATCAACTCCCGGGTGGCTACAGGCGATCCCAATTCAGGCTTCGGTTTCGAATTCGACGTCATTGTGGCTGTCATCCTCGGAGGAACAGCACTTGCGGGCGGACAGGGAACAATCATCGGCACTGTCGTAGCCGTGTTCATTCTCGGGGTGTTGAGCAACGGACTAAACCTCCTCGGCGTTGAGTCGTTCTCGCAATACGTCGTCAAGGGCGTCCTGCTGGTCTTCGCCGTGGGTATCGGCGAGGTCTTCCGTGGGACACGGAGGACGCTCGCGCGTCTCGGACGACTATCGAGTCTCAACAGTGGTTAGTAGAAGAAGGAGACCTTGAACCCATGACCACCCCAAGAGAAGTTGGCGAATCGTATTGGCGAGCCGAGGCGCGGCGGGACGTTGAAGGCGTGTTGTCACACTTCCACAGCGACGCGGTCTTTCACCCCGTAACGGGTCCCCTGGTCGGCCACGATCAGATCCGCACTTTCTACGACGGCATGGGCGATGACTTCCCCGGTCTTGAAGTCACAGTCGTCCGCGACATCACCGCGGGCGACGAAGCTGCTCTCGAATGGGCGGCGGTGCTCATCGACCGAGCAGGAAAACGCTTTCCGATCTATGGGGTCAATCTCGTCCGGATCCGAGATGGCAAGTTCACGCACGTCCGTGCTTACTACGACCCGACAACGTTTCCGCAGCCGGCTGGTCGCTGATGAACCGGAGCGCACGCGTCAGGGTTGGGAAGACGAGCCTTGATGTTCCGCGCGTTGGGGTCGGCACCGCACCGCTCGGGAACATGTTCGAAGCGCACTCAGACGAGCACGCGGACGCGGTCCTCGCGAGTACTATCGCGCGCGGCCTTCGCTACTTTGACACGGCGCCGCTATACGGCCACGGCCTTGCCGAGCAGCGGGTGGGCCGAGCGGTGGCGAGCCTTCCGCGGGACGATGTCTTCGTATCCACGAAGGTGGGCCGGCTGCTCCGAGCCGATGCGCCACGCGATGAGAGCCAGTTCTATCTCGGCGAACCGTTTTACAAGGACGTTCCGAAGGTCGGACCGGTCTGGGACTTCACCTACGACGGGATCATGACGTCGGTTGAAGAGAGCTACCGGCGGACCGGGCTCGATCGGTTTGACGTCCTGCTCCTCCACGATCCAGACGACCATTTCGACGCGGCCAGCACGACGGCGTATAAGGCGCTCTCCAAGCTGCGAGAGGATGGAATCACGCGAGCGATCGGCGCCGGAATGAACCAGGCGCACATGCTGGCTCGACTTGTCGAGGTGTGCGACCTCGATGTTCTCCTCGTCGCCGGTCGGTACACGCTGCTCGATCAGGAGGCGATGGAAGAGCTGTTGCCGCTTTGCGAGCAACGCACGATCTCGATCGTCATCGGGGGAGTGTTCAACAGCGGGATCCTCATCGATCCGGCGCCCGGCGCCAGATACAACTACGTCCCGGCCGAGCCGGCCGTCATAGCTCGAGCGCAAAGGATCAAGGCTGTGTGCGACCGGCACGACGTGCCCCTGCCCGCGGCAGCCCTTCAGTTCCCGTTGGCACATCCTCGAGTGTGCACCGTCCTGCTTGGAATTCGCTCGATCGACGAGTTGGAGAAGAACTTGCGGTGGCTCGACGTCTCCATCCCCGACGAGCTCTGGGCCGAGCTCAAACACGAGGGCTTGCTGCGGAACGATGCACCGACACCGCGGAACTCGCGCATCGAGTCACGACAGCAATGAAAGAACTCCACCCACGCATCGACGCACACCATCACTTTTGGGATCCAACACGGGCCACGTATCCATGGATGGTCGGCGACGCCCTGGACCCGGTTAGACGGCCATACACCCCGGATGACCTCGCCCCCGAGCTCGCGGCTCAGCGTATCTCGGGGACCGTGCTCGTACAGACGATCTCGAGCCAAGGCGAGACACGCGAGTTCCTCGAGCTTGCTGCACGCACGGATTTCGTTTGGGGCGTTGTCGGGTGGGTCGATCTGACGTCCGCTCGCGTCGCCGACGACCTCGATGCGTTGATTGCCGGGACTGGCGGCAAAAGGCTGGTCGGAATTCGGCATCAGGTCCACGACGAAAGCGATCCGGAATGGCTCTGTCGGGCTGATGTTCGGCGCGGGCTCGTCGCGGTGCAGGAGCGCGGGCTCACCTACGACCTGCTCGTGCGGGCTCGCGAGCTGCCGGCCGCGATCGATACGGTTCGGGCCCTCCCTGATCTCCAGTTCGTGCTCGACCACATCGCCAAACCGCGCATCGCTGAGGGACAAGACCCCGAGTGGCAGGAACGTATGCCTGGACTTGCCGCGCTCCCCAACGTCGCAGTGAAGCTGTCCGGAATGGTCACGGAGGCAAACTGGGCCTCCTGGACGCCGGTCGACCTCCGCCCGTTCGTCGCGTCGGTGGTCGACTGGTTCGGTGCCGGGCGCCTGCTGTTCGGCTCCGATTGGCCGGTTTGCCTGCTCGCGACGTCATATGCGGGCGTGGTCGGGGGTCTTGAGGAAGCGCTCGGACCCATATCCTCTGGCGACATGGCGCGGATCTTCGGCTCGAACGCCGTCAGCGTGTACCGGCTGCGCAGTCACGGGCAGCTCGACCATGACGGCACGGACTGCTGAGCCGCAGCTGGTGCCCAGGCGTCCAGGGAAACATGTCGATGCCGACCGCCTGCCCGTCCAGCCGCGCGCGCGCGGGCGCTGGCAAGATCCCGGGCCCCTGACCTTGGAATTGAAAGCGATCAGTTCCACGATCAAAGAAGATCGGCCGGCGTTCGGGGGGCCCTCCCGGCGAACGAGATTCACTTTGGTCCCACCTGGACCTTAAGTCCCTCGCCGCTGCGAAAGGTGTCGATCGCGGCCCGATAGTTGTCGAGCTGAAAACGGTGCGTCAGCAGCGCTTCACAGTCGATCGCACCCGTTTCGAGAAGGGAAAGCGCACGCTCGAAGCTATGCACCAGCGACATCGAGCCGATGATCCGGATCTCATGGTTGTAGACGCGGAACGGAGAGAACGCCGCCGACTTGTCGGCGCCGGCAACCCCGAAGACCAGGAACGTCCCACCTCGGGCGACTCTGCGCAGACCGTCCTCGATGGCTGGCACGGCGCCGGTGGCGTCAATCACCACGTCCCATCCGTCGCCACGGTCGAACTCGTCTGCCGATGTCGCTACCCTGTCGGCTGCCAGGCGCCGGGCCAGATCGAACCTGGCGGGGTTCTTCTCAACCATGTCGACACGACTGGCTCCAGCTCGGCGGGCGAGGCTCGCGATGAGCAGGCCCATGGTGCCGGCGCCGTATACGAGGTAACTGCTGGCGAGCGGCGGCTGCACCAGATCAAAGCCGTGGACCGCGCAGGACAGGGGTTCGACGAGCGTCCCCCAGCGCCGAGGAAGCTTATCGGGCAGCTTGAAAACGTTGCCGCCTGGTACGCGAACCAGGTCAGCACACGCGCCGTTGCGCGTCACGCCAATCGCATCGAAGTTCTCGCAGAGGTTGAAACGGCCCATCCGGCAGAACCGGCAGTATCCGCAAAGCAAATTGGGATCGGCCGCAACGAAATCGCCCTCGCGAACATTGGTCACCTGGCTACCGACCGCGACAACTTCGCCGCAGAACTCGTGCCCGGGCACGATCGGGTATCGCGCGATTGCGAAGTCGCCTTCCAACATATGAATGTCGGTACCACAGATGCCACAGGCCTCGACCGCGAGAATCGTCTCTGACGGCCCCGGAGTCGGATCATCGACGCGAGCTACACCAAACTGATGCGGCTTCTCGATCACTACCGCCTTCACGTCACAACCCCATTGCCACGTGGTCGACGGGTGGGTGGCTGAGCCAGCTGTCAATTGCTCGTTCACGAAGTTCCTTGTAGGTGCCGAAGCGCCGGGAATACAGCTCAGCAAGCTCTGGTCGAGGCGACACGACGCGTGCGAGACTGGCCATCCCTGCCGCAGCCTCTGGGTAGCCACGGAACGCATTCACACCTACCGCGGCGGTCATTGCCGCTCCGAGGGCGCCCAACTGCCGGTGGGCGGGAACCTCTATGTCGAGACCAAGGACGTCGGCGAAGAGCTGGATCCAGGGCGGACTCGCTACTACGCCTCCGGCCAGCCTTACGGCACGGGCTCCTCCGGTGGATGCAACGAGGCGTTCGACGTGAAGACGATGCTCGAACGTCACGCCTTCATAAACGGCTCGCAAGGCATGGCTTCCTCGATGCCAGCTCGTGAACCCGAAGAAGGCGGCAGTGGCTCCAGGCGCTTCGCGGGATCCATGCACGAAGGGCAGGAAAACAACAGCGGGATCGTGCGGATCCACCCGATCGAACGCGGTATCACAAACCTCGTAGATGGAGTGGCCGCGGGCGGCGGCAGCCGCCACCTCGGATGGCATGAAGACGTGAATGAACCAATCGAGGTTGCTCGCCCCGGCAGTGCTGTTGTCTGTGACGAGAAAGCGTTGGGGATCGAACGTGCGGATTGATCCAAAGACCGCTTCAGGCAGCACCGGAGCTGGAGCCAGGCGCTGGTTGAGGCTCCAGGTTCCAGAAACGATACTCAACGTGTCGTCTGCGGTCACGCCAGAGCCGAGTAGAAGCGCAAGACCGTCGGCCATCCCCGCCACAACCGGGGTTCCGACCGTCAAGCCGGTCCGACTTGCGCAAGCGCGTGATACCGCGCCGCAAACCTCCGAGGGCAATAAGACGCGCTGCGGCAGCAGCGGGTACACACGCTGGACACCAAGCGCCTGAAAGGTGGCACGGTCGTAAGACCCAGTCTTGCCGTCTAGGAGCCCTGCGCTGCTCAAATCCGTGAGCTCAGCGGCGATTTCGCCCGTCATTCGATAACGGATGAAGTCCTTGCACATAACGAGCGTGGCGGCGCGACCTACCAGCTCCGGAGCCTGGTGCTCTAGCCATGCGAACAAAGCGAGCGGCTGCCCCGGCCAGAGTGTCTGCCAGGTTCGTGATCGAATCGCGTCAGCAACGCCAAGTCGCAACCATTCCGCGACGATGGGGTGAGCCCGGGAGTCCGTCGAGGCAATCGCGTTCCCGATAGGGTTCCCGCTTTGGTCAAGTAGAAGGAGGCCGTTGCCAAAGCCGGTGACTCCGACGGATGCGATCATGGCGGGCGGCAACTTAGACGCCCGGAGGACATCCCCCACAGCAGCTGACACACCTTCCCAGAGACCTTGCATGTCGCGCTCGCTGAATCCCAGGGCCGAAGTCACAGCCTGCACCTGAACGCTGCTCAACGCCACGCACCCGCCGTCGGCGCGGTACAGGCCTGCCTTGACAACCGTTGCGCCGACATCAACCCCTAAGAAGAGCTCCCCAGCACCCATTCCGCCTATTTATCCCCTCACGACCGCCAGTTCATCAGGCATCTTCCTGCCTGCCGACACCTTTTCGAAACGAAAGTAGGCAGGCCAATAATCTTGTCACTTGACAAGCTTAGTGTTTTCTGCTGACAATGGCGCCACTAAATTCGTGGGGGAGAAGTTGGGCATGAACGATCAGCGCAGCACCGGTCGGCGCCGGCAGCGATTGCTCGCACTCGTCCGGTCGAGCGAGTTTGTCCGCATTCCAGAGCTGAGCCTTCGGTTCGGCGTCTCCAAGGTCACCATCCGCAATGACCTCGACGTACTCGCGAAGCGGGGACAGGTAGTGCGAGTGCCTGGAGGAGCGATACCGAACGCATCCCCCTCCGAACGCGCTTTTGAAGCCCGTCAGGCGGTTGCTTCCGACGCGAAGACGGCCATTGGGGAAGCGGCTGTCGACCTGATCAGCCCTGGCAACACGATCATCCTCGATGTCGGTACGACGACTATGGCGATCGCGAGGGCCTTGCTCGCTCGAGCCGATCTCCGCGGAGTCGTCGTCTTCACGAACGCACTCAACATTGCCCTTGCCTTAGAAGCCGCGATTCCGCGAATCGAGGTCTATGTGACAGGCGGAGCTCTTCGCCCGATTCAGCACTCTCTGGTAGAGCCAGGAGCAACCAGCCTGCTGGCGCAGATCCGTGCGGATTACGCCTTTGTTGGCTGCGACGCCATCCACCCAGTGCGAGGGGTCACTACCACCAACCTGCCAGAAGCCGCAATGAAGCAGGCCATGATCCGGGCAGCCCAGCGGGTTGTGATAGTGGCGGATAGCAGCAAGTTCCTCCGCGAAGCGATGACCAGGGTCTGTGGTCTCGAAGAGTTGGATTTCATCCTGACGGCCGGCGAGCTGGCTCCTGACGTGCTGCCCGCGTTCGCAGATACCGGAGTCGAGATCCGAGCCGTTCCGGGGATGGGTGCGGGTAGCGGGGAGGGTGAGGTAAGCAGCTGAAGACTGTGGAATGGAGGGGCTATCGATGACGGCGATGAGATTGCTTTCAGGGAAAAAGGAGGAACAGCCATGATGATTACAGGTGGTGCTCGCAGCGCCCAGAGGATGCCGGTGATCCTGGCGGCGTTGGCCGCGATCGCAGTGCTGGCCGCAGCATGTTCGAGCGGATCACCAGGTTCGACGGGCGGCGGTAACGGAACATTCAGCTGGCGCTCCCAGGCTGGAACCACTATCAACATCGGATTTTCAGCCCATCCGTTGGCGGACTCGCTGATCAAGCAGCTGCCGGCCTTTGAATCGCTTACCGGCATCAAAGTCAAGTACGAACAAGCTCCGGAAGCCGACTTCCGGGCAAAGCTCAACACTCAGCTCCAGTCTGGATCCAGCTCGTTCGACATCTTCATGACAGGTCCCGCCACAAACTGGGGCTACGCGGCGCACAACTGGATCGAGAACCTTCAGCCATACGTCGACAACCCAGCGCTTACGAGCTCTGACTGGGACTTCAAAGACTTCTATCCGGGGGCTGTCAACACCAACCGTTGGTGCGGGAAGGAATTTCAATGCGTTGGCCAGGGCCCGCTGTGGGCCATCCCCATCAATGAAGAAGGTTATGCGATCCACTACCGTAAAGACGTTCTCGATGCCACAGGCACACCAGTTCCACAGACGATCGATGAGCTGATAGCCGCCGCGAAAAAGCTCAACGGCTATCAGATTGGTGGAAAGACGCTCAGCGGTTTCGACGCCCGAGGCATCAACAACTGGGGACCACTGATCACAGGGTATGGCACCTTCATGTTCGCCTATGGCGGCACGGACATAAATTCCGACGGAACCTCTGCGGTTAACTCGCCTCAGGTCATCCAAGCTACTCAGAAGTGGGCTGAGATCATGCAGTACGCACCCAAAGACGTGGCCACCTTTGATTGGCAGCAGGATCTGAGCTATTTCGCCGGCGGCAATGCCGTCTTCCTGCTCGACGCCGATCACATGTCAGCCACCTTCGAGGATCCATCACAGAGCCAGGTGGTCGGAAAAGTCGGGTACGCGCTGCCCCCGGAAGGCCCGAGCGGCCGCGCCTCGGGCATCTGGCTGTGGTCCCTGGGCATGAATTCGCATTCGGCCCACAAAGACGCAGCGTGGCTCTTCATCCAGTGGGCGACGTCCAAAGATGTCATGACGAAGACGATCACGGCCGGCAACATCAACCCGCCCCGGGCGTCGGTGGCCGCAAGCTCGACAATGTCCGACTACACCAAGAGCTGGGGCAACTACAACGAGATTTGGCAGCAGATCCTGGCCCAGTACGCAAAGTGGCGCTGGAACCCCTCGACGCAGTTTGACGCGGAGGGCAACCGCTGGTCGCAGGCGGTCCAGTGCGCCTTCTTGCACCAAGCGTCTGTCGATAAATGCATGAACGATGCTGCAGTCGACATCAACCGGGTGCTTTCTCGCGCGAAGGGCTCGTAGAGCCCTAGCCATCGACTTCTATCAGGCGGCCCGGGTGTACCAGATCGCTCCAGATCCGGGCCGCCACACCCATATCGATTTCCATCGCAGGAGTTAAGCGGTGAGCGTGCGCATCCCCCCGAAAGCCGGTCCCTACCTCTTGATGTTGCCCGGGATGCTCCTCATGGCCGGCGTCCTGTATCCCTTCCTAACCGGCGTCAGCTGGGCTTTCAGTCATATTGGGTTCGACGGCGTTGCGCGTTACACGGGTCTCGCCAACTTTGTCGATCTGTTCCAACCGGGCAACGAAGGCCTGCAAGGGCTGTCCACGACGCTGCGGTACGCCGTGGCAGCGGTTGCGATTCAAACCCTTCTTGGCCTCAGTGTTGCACTGCTCTTAACCTGGAAGGCGCGGTGGATACGGGTTTTCCAAACCCTGGTCATCGTCCCCATGCTGCTGCCTCCAGTCGTCGCCACAGTCATGTGGAAGGTGATGATGGTCGACCGCGGCGTCCTCGATTACCTCACCCAATCCCTCGGGCTCCAGAGCGTGAACTGGCTTGGCTCTCCGAGCTCGGCTTTCTGGTCGGTCCTCATGATCGAAACGTGGATCTACACCCCATTTGTCACGCTTCTGTTGCTCGCCGGCCTACACGGCATCCCCGAGGAAATCACTGAGGCGGCGAAAGTTGACGGCGCTGGATTCTTCAGCCTGCTCTGGCACATCTACCTGCCACTGCTGAGGCCTTACTTCGTACTGGTGCTCGTTTTCCGCGGCATCGACTCGTTGAAATCCTTCGAGGTCATCTGGACCGCCACTCAAGGCGGCCCACTCGACGCCCTGCGCACACTGCATATCTACGCATATCAGTTCGCGATTCAGTACCTGGACTACGGCCGGTCCATGACCTTTCTCTTGGTGCTCTGGATCCTCACGTACGGACTCTCTTTTTTCTTGCTCAAGGCCCGACGGCAGGCGGCTGTGGCGTGATGCGGTCCAGTTCCGTGATTGCGCGGCTCAATCGCGCGCTGGTGCGAACCGAGCCAAACGTCGACAGTTCGGCCCGCGGAGGTTTACGACACCGCCTGCAAGGAGTCGCGGTCTTTGCCGCCCTCTCCACCTACACCTTCTTCGTTCTGGCACCCATTCTCTGGATTGTCTCGATGTCCTTCAAGCACGGAAATGAGATCGTTGCGTACCCTCCCCCGATCCTCAACTTCACGCCAACACTTGCGAACTATCAGACGATCCTGTCGCAGCCGGATTTTCTCGGTCCTTTCAAGAACACTCTCATCGTCACGGGGGGGTCGCTTCTCCTGACGGCGGTCGTGGGGCTTCCGGCGGCTTACGCCCTGGCAACCATGAAGTTCCGCTTCAAAGAAGACTTCGCATTCACATTCTTGTCGCTCCGTTTCGCCCCGGAACTCTTCATCGTGGTGCCACTCTTTTCATTGTTTGTTCGACTGCAGCTCACGAATACCTACTTGGGGCTGATTCTTGCGTACCAACTGATCACCTTCCCACTGATGGTCTGGATGATGCGGTCCTTCTTCGAGGACGTGCCGAGAGAAATCGAGGAGGCTGTCCTCATGGACGGCGGCAGTCGCTTTACCGCCTTCCGCATGATCGTGGGCCACATTGCCCTTCCGGGCCTGGCCGCCAGCATGGTCCTCTCGTTCATCTTCGCTTGGAACAGCTATGCGCTGCCGCTGGTCCTCGCAGGGCCAGACACTCAGGTCGTGACCTCAGCGATCCTGAGCTACATCAAGTTTGCCGATGTCCAATGGGGGCAGCTGGCGGCGGGGGCTGTCGTATCCATCCTGCCGGGCCTGCTCGTTGCAACCCTGCTCCTGCGCTACGTAATTCGCGGCATGACAGCGGGAACGGTCAAGGGATGAGGTCAGCTATCTCGATCTCGCTAGGTAAGCTCCGCCGGCTGCAGCGCTGCGCCACTGCAACTGGACGGTTCGTCATTGTCGCTGCAGACCACCGGCAGAATCTTCGCCGGGCCCTACAGCCAAACGGGCCCGAGCACATGGACTACGCCGTGTTTGCCGAGTTCAAAAGAGCAGTCGCAAAGGCCCTCTCACCCGCGGCATCGGCGATCCTGGTAGATCCAGAATTCGGGCTCGGTCGGAGTGTTAAAACAGGTGCGGTCGCGCCTCACACAGGTCTTATCGTCTCGTTGGAGGAGACGGGCTATGGAGGCACCGGTCAGGACCGGCTGTCAAGGCTGCTGGCGGGCTGGACTGTGGAGAAGGCGGTGCGGATTGGGGCCGACGCAGTCAAGCTTCTCGTCTACTACCACCCGCAGGCCGCCAACGCACACGCGCAACAAAACATCGTGAAGCAGGTCGCTGATAAGTGCCACCGGCTGGAGATACCGCTCTTCCTTGAGGCGCTGTGCTATTCGCCCGAAGGGGGGGCAATCCTCTCCTCTACTCAGAAGAGAGATGCCGTTATCGAAACGGCACGCCAGCTGAGTCCGCTCGGCGCGGATGTCCTGAAGGCAGAGTTCCCAATCGATCCGGTCGAACAGCCCGACGTAAGGGTTTGGGAGGAGGCGTGCAGGGAGCTGACGGCAGCGAGCACCACGCCATGGGTCCTTTTGAGTGCTGGGGTTTCATTCGAGGAGTTTCTTCGACAGACCGCGCTCGCCTGTGCTGCCGGAGCCAGCGGAGTCATGGCGGGTCGTGCCATCTGGGCTGAGGCGACCAGGTTGGCCGGGACCGACCGCGACAAATTTCTTGCCACGGTTGCCGTAGACCGTCTCGGTGCGATTGAGAAAGTTGTCGAAGTCGGTGCTTCGCCGTGGACTGATCTGGTCGCGGCCGAGCCAGTCGAGGAGCGCTGGTTTGCAACGTACTAGCAGCAGCGGAACCATCGTCTGTGTGAACCCGAATGTCTCCGTAGATCACACGCTTATCGTGCCGTCCTTCAATCAACCCGCGGTCCTTCGAACTGATCATGCCCGTGTGGTTGCGGGTGGCAAGGGATTGAACGTAGCCCGAAGCCTCCGGGTGCTTGGGCACAATCCACTCGTCGTTGGGATGATCGGCGGTCATGCCGGCCGCTTCGTTTCGGCGCTCGCACACGACGAGGGGATTGATGCCAGCTGGACCGAGATCGATGGCGAGACTCGGACTTGCGTGATCATCGTATCGCGCGAGACCGGTCTGGCCACGGTCATCAACGAGGTCGGCCCATCAGTGACCGCTAACGAGTGGTCGGCGTTTGAGGCAAATGTGGTGGCCGCCGCCGCGAGGTCCAGCGTGGTCTGCATCTCCGGTTCTCTCCCACCAGGCGTGGCGGCCGATAAATTCGGATCGCTCATCGTGCATTTGGTTTCGGTAGGTGTAGAGGTTTATGTGGATGCGCAGGGGGACGCGCTGGCGTCGGCCGTAGCGTCCAAACCCGCTGCGATCAAGATCAATGCTGAAGAGGCCGGCGGGCTTTTGGGTCGCCCAGTTGCAACGCACGATGCCGCGGAAGCGAGCGCCAAGGAACTCCACGCCAGCGGGATCCAGCAAGTTTTGATCACCCTCGGTCAGGCTGGGGCGGTACTCGTAGACCGCCACGGAATCCTCTTCGCGCGGGCTCCGTCCGTTCCGACCATCAGTGCGGTTGGATCGGGTGACGCGTTCCTCGCAGCTTACGTGGCGGCCCGGACCGATGGCCTCGACAGAGAGACTGCACTGGGACATGGCGTAGCCGCGGGCGCCGCCAACGCTCAATCCCCGTTTGGTGGCAGTTTCCAAATCACCGACTTCAATCAGGCTCTGGCGGCCGTCAGCGTCGATGGCGCAGAGCCAAGCCGATCTGCCACCTAGCTCCGATCTGGGTTGTCGCAGGCTCCTTATTTGACTACCCCGGCATCACTATCTAGCTGCAAAGCGCTCGTCGCCGATATCGACCGTCAGCTGGCAACCGGCCATCCCAGTATTGATGTGGCGATCTAGCGGCCGGAGCCATCTGCCTATCGCAAGGCCATGTACCAGTTCATGTAGTACTTGAGTCGACATCGGTGGCTGAAAATGCCTGAAATCGTCGAGCGAGTCCTCGACGTGAACTCAAACAGACCGAAATCGGTGTCAGTGGACGAAACCGCCTAGACATCCCACGGCTGTAAAAGTCAAGCGGCAACCTCCAAATGAGGCGACCAAGCGAGGTGCTCGCTGTAGATCTGGCGGTTGGTCAGGCAGCCGTGCAGGATGCCGACCAGGCGGTTGCCGAGAGCGCGTCGCGCTTGATGATGAGTCTGGCCGCGGGCGCGGAGGACGTCATATCGATGCCGGGCGCCTTTGGAGCGAGTGAGGGCAGAGAACGCCCATTGGTAGCAAGCGTCGGCGAGCCGACGGTTGCGCGCGATCCGGGCGAGCAC
>WNFB01001979.1_pt1 | contig 24196 bp, 18 predicted proteins | sample 5400501 | NCBI WGS metagenome assembly WNFB01 (sample SAMN13153341, study PRJNA577476) | soil metagenome | isolation source: 200 cm saprolite under Douglas fir tree site 2 hole 1 | place: USA:California | collected 2015-04-18 | reverse complement strand
TAAGCAGCGTCCCATCAATATCAATCGCAAGCAATTTAATGCTCGTTGGTGTCAATTCTTCCATACAACGTAACAAACCATTTGATACCCCTGAACCATATGGGTACCCCTATAACTTAACTGTAATGACGATGCGACGAGACAATTGTCCCGTCGCATATGCCCTGGAATAGGGCTACTTATAGTATATGCAATTTTTTGGTGGGCCGCAAGATAAAAACATGGTGGCTATGGATATTGCTGCCGGAGGCAGCAATATCCATAGCCACCATGCAGCAACACGACTATGATATAATCCCCCTATGAGTATGCAACAAGAAGAGCGTCGTAGGGGCCCGATTTATCGCGCCCGCGTCAAGCGTCAATCTCTCAACAACACAGGCGAGGTTGTGCAGCCGGATAAACCTGGAGAAAATACCGTTCATGGCTATCCACTCTTACCGGATCAACAGCCTGTCAGCACTGTGCGCGATAGTCTATATGACCTGATTCCCTTTGGACCCCGCGAAGAAAAGTTGATCGGTACCCCGGCTTTTCTGCGTCTCCAGAAGGTCAAGCAGCTTGGCTTTGTCTACCGTGTCTGGCCAGGAGCCACCCACACGCGCTATGAACATAGCCTTGGCTGCTATCATCTCGCCGTGAGAGCCTTGCGTATCCTCTTGCAGCGAGGTGAGGACGGGGGTCTCGCCGGTGTCTCCGCCAGCAGCGTACAGACCTTAGTAGTGGCAGCCCTGCTGCACGATATTGGACATTATCCCTTTTCTCATACCATAGAAGAGCTGGGCTACCCCATCATCCTCCATGAAAAGGTGGGCCGTTCGATCATCGAAAATGGCGAGATAGCCGCCATCCTTGAGCGAGACTATCACCTCTCGCCTGAGCGCGTAGCAGATTTTATCGACCCGCCTAAAGCAAAAGCTTTGCCCGACGACGACGAACTGCTGTGCCACCTGCTGAGCGGTGCCCTTGATGTAGACAAGCTCGATTACCTCCCGCGTGACGCACGCGCCTGTAATGTTCCCTATGGCGGCGTCGATGTGCAGCGGCTGCTGGGTTCCCTGCGTATCCATCCCAACGTCAACGGGCAACGTCGCCTGGTCGTGACCCACAAGGGCATCAGCCCCCTGCACTCTCTGCTTCATGCTCGTCAGGAAATGTTTGATAATATCTACTGGCATCACACCAGCCGCGCTTTTCAAGTCATGTTGATGCGTGCCGTCCAGGAGGCCTTTCTGGCTGGTACCCTGCAAGCTTCTCAACTGGTAGGCCTGGATGATGCATCCCTGCTCATACTGCTGGCTGATGAGCGCATGCCGGCCAGTTCGCGCATATTGACCGAAGCTTTAGAGCTGCGCAAGCCCTATAAAGGGGTAGTGGAGATCAGTCGTATGGCGGGCCGCCTCTTCAACCGCCTGGATGCCCTCTATTGGAATGCCAATCGGCGGCGTCATGTAGAACAATCGCTCGCCTCTGAACTTGGACGAGTCCTGGAGATGGAGATTGCCGGCTACGAAGTGCTCTTTGACATTCCTCGACCGGAGAAGTGGGAGATGGATGTGCTGGTCACTTTTGGCACACATCCTCCCATTGGCATGGCCCAACTCGTCACCTGGGTACAGGCTACTGGACTGCAGCCCGATGACCTTGCTCGCTACGAGCAGCATCAACGCAGAATCCGTGTGGTAGTCAACGAACGTTTGCGCGAACCACTCCAGGCTCACATCCACGATCTGCTGCTTCCCACCCTGGAAACGCTGGTAGAGAAAGAATAGTCCTTCGTCCATGGTAGGGAACGACTGTCATCCTGAGTGAAACGAAGGATCTAGCCTTCACTTGCGCCGTTTCCCTTTGCGTTGATACATAATGGTATTGTCATCCTGAGTGAAACGAAGGATCTAGCCTTCACTTGCGCCGTTTCCCTTTGCGTTGATACATCAATCGTACCGCTTTCTCGTGGATACGTCGTGCTGGCGCATACTGCTGGTTATAATGCAAAGCCTGCTCAGCCGCCAGAGCCGCCTCGCGATACCGTTCCAATCTATACAAATTATCCGCCTTAATCGTCCACAGATGCTCATCATCCGCTATCAACTCCAGCAGCCGGTCAATCGCCTCACTTGCCTCTTCAAACCGTCCAAGGGCGCGCAGTGTGCGCATATGACTATCCCACGCAAAGGGGCTATCGGGCGTAAGCTGGGTCAGTCGTTTGGTAATCGGAGGAAGTTCAGCATACTCTTCGAGGGCACGTAGAGCCTGTGTCATCAGGCCGAGTGAGACAACATCGGTAGAATCAATCTCTAAAGCGTGGCGCATCGTCTCGGCCAGTTCGTGCAACCGTCCAAACCGGCGGAGAATCTCACCTTTTATGCGCAACGAAAAGAGAAAGTCAGGATCACAGGCCAGGCTCTGGTTGAAAGCCGCCAGGGCGCCAAGCAGATTATTGAGGTTATAAAGTGCCATCCCCTTATTAGCCCAGGCACGGGCATCCTTCGGGGTAAGTTCTGTTGCGCGTATAGCACTGCGCAGCCCATCAGGGAAACGCTCCTGGAGGATTTGTAGCCCACTGCGATTGATCCAGGCCAGTGGAAGATTTGTATCTAAGAGCAGTGCCTGGTCATTGGCGATGGTGGCCTCGGAGATACGCTCCAGTTTTTGCAAAGCGCGAGCCTTCCATGCCAACGCCTCCGCTGAACCTGGATCGAGTTCGATAACCCGCTCAGCAACCTCAAGCATTTCTTCGTATTGACCCGGATTCTCAAGTGTTCTAATATGTGAAAGCAACACATCGATATCTTCACTTCCACCGAGCACAGTCCCTATATTTTCCTGATCCACAATAAAGATAACCTCCTGACCTCTTTTCCGAAATCCATTATATCATTTCAGTAGAGAGAAAACAGGGGTCTGCCGCTCGCAGAGCGGCAGACCCCTGTTTTCTCCATACCTTACAATCTTTTTACAAAATTATGCGACTTTTCTGAAGAAAGCACGCTAGAATATACATAGAAGAAAAGAAATTCGTGTATATCATAACAAACGGTTGTCATCCTGAGTGAAACGAAGGATCTCACATCCGTAGAAGAACATAAAACTATGGAGGAATAACAACATGCGCTACCCTTATGAAGACCAGGACGTGCCGTATCAGCCTGAACAAGAACCGACACTTCCCAGCTTATCTTCAAATAACAGCAGCCCCGAAGCATTTGCACAGACACCTTACCATGACCCAATAAGCGATCCTAACATCCCGGTCGCGCCGCCTGTCATCCTGAGTGAAACGAAGGATCCCAACGGCCCACGCGCAGGAGCTATTTTCCTCCTGACCCTTTTGCTCGCGGTCGTCTTTGGGACGGGCCTGTTTGCTGGCTGGCAGTACGGGAGGGGAGGGGGCAGCACTCCCGCTCCTACTACCAATACAGCCAGCACCGGCCTGCTACAACCCGGCACGAATCCAGTTGCCACCGTTCCCGCCCTGACAGGAAATAACCTGGAAACCGTGCGCGAGGCAGTGATTGCCAAAGTGCGTCCTGCCGTTGTGCAGGTGAATGTCACGGCGCAGGGCGGCAGCGGACTTGGCTCCGGCGTAATCATTGACAAGCGTGGCTATATCATTACCAATAACCATGTCGTCCAGGGGGCGCAAAGCATAGAGGTTGTGCTTTATGATGGAACAAAAATTTCCAATGTACAACTCGTGGGAACCGACCCTGCCGACGACCTGGCCGTCTTAAAGATCAATCCCCCTACCTCGAACCTGGCGACGATCACCCTTGGTGACTCCTCGAAGTTGAAGGTAGGACAGGACGTACTGGCCATTGGCAATCCGCTGGGTATCACCCAGACAGTCACGAACGGCATTATCAGTGCCCTCGGACGCAGTGTGAATGAACAGAACGGGGCTATTATCCCCAATGCCATTCAGACAGATGCACCCATCAATCCTGGTAATAGCGGCGGCGCACTGGTAGACATGCAGGGCAACCTGATAGGCATTCCGACCTTGACCGCCATCGATCCGATGTTTAATACGCCGGCCAATGGCGTTGGCTTTGCCATCCCATCCAATCGTGTCCAGTTCATCGCGACACAGATCATCCAAACCGGCAAAGTTAGCCATTCTGGCCGCGCTGCCCTGGGCGTAAGAATTACCGATGTTAGCCCAACTTTGGCCGCACAGAACAACTTAGCTGTCGATCATGGCGTACTGATTGCCAGTGTTGTCCAGGGTGGACCAGCCGACCGGGCGCACCTGCAAGCTGGCGATGTGATTGTCCAAATTGACAATAAGGCCGTGAATGACTCTTCATCTCTGGCCGATGCTTTAATCAGCAAGAACCCTGGCGATGTTGTCTCCGTCAAAGTTTATCGCGGCAACCAGCAATTGACCGTCAACGTCACCCTCGGCGAACTACAGGTAGGCTAGCAATTTCGACGAAGAAGCACAACCATGCGAGTGTTTGACTCTGTCAAACACTCGCATGGTTGTGCTTCTTTTGATCCTGGCCTTCTTTTTTCTCCGGTACTGCATGGCTGCGTGGGCGACTGGCCATCAGAACCCCGATGAAGAACACCGTCCAGCCAAGAGCCATAATCAACCAGAAAATGTTTTTTACGCCCAGGCGGGCAGTAGTACCGGCCAGCGCAATCATCACAGCGCCAGTCAGGATCAGCACATTTGCCCATAGCAAGCTGCTTGTTCCCTGGCGGCGTTTCAGTTTCCAACCAGAATAAACAGCCACTCCTACCACAGCTACTGATCCAAGGGCGTTCAGAACAATAATCGTGTACAGCCATGCCCCTTCTGGAGGCTGCAAAATACTGGTACCCGGCGTGCCAGCAATCAGACGTAGTGCCTGCCTGTCAACCCCAGCAATGGAGATCAGCACTACCGCTAACGCACTCAGCACACACAGCACAACAAGACAAATCCACGTGACCCGCCTACTCGTGACCAGTGCGATGCTTCCCAGTCCGAGCCACGCAGCCGTCAGTGCCCCTCCCAGGATGTAGTAAAGGCGGAAAAACAATATGCCGACATCACTTGTGGGCTGCGCAAAAATCATACCCACATAGGCCAGTGTCGCCACAAAGGCCATCATCAGTGCCATCGCCCAGTAGAGCTGGTACAGCCGGTGACGCTGTATATACTGCCGTAACACAACGCCTGCAAAAAGGCCTGTCACAATCACATTGACAACCGGATAGAACAGCAAAATAAGATTGTTCATCATCTTATAACCTTGCCTGTCTGAATATGTTGTACGGTTGGTCTAACCTGCAAAAAACTACAGGCTTCGCGAGAAAACATATCAAAAACTCTAGCTACTACTCTATATAATAGGGCTTTATGGGTCAAAACGTCAATTCATAGGAACGTTGTACAAGCATCATCCCAAATCTTGATGCCACTGGCGAATCCCATTGCTGTGTTTGTCTCATGAAGAAAACACGCTCAACCGATGCCAAAGGAGCCCGGCAATACTAAACTACCGAGCTCCTGGCTGTCATCATAGATGGATGATCAATCGGATTTACGACTGATCTTCTACACCGAGGTTCGAGTTCCCTTCAAGGAAATCGGTCTCATTTACCTCGTCGGCGTTGGGTCCGGTGTACCGCAACACATACAGTCCGTTGCGGATATCGACCACGTAGATAAGCCCGTGGTTGATGATTGGGTAGCTCCAGAAGACGACCTTGTTCGGGCCACGGCTCAGGGCCGGATCCTCATTTGCCACTGAGGTGAGGGGCGTCGGCGAAAACCAGCCGGCCTGGGATGGGTTCGTGGGATCGGCAATATTGATCGCCTGAAGTCCTCCAGAGTGCCAGGCGATGAAAGCCAGATCGGGCAGCACGGTCGGGTTGTGCGACGAGTAACTTGTGAACTGCTCGGTCTGGGGATCGTCGCCCGGGCTCCCGCAGAACGATTGCTGGTTTTGGGCGATCTGGTACTCGCCCGCGATCGTCGGGTGGGTGGGGTCGGAGACATTGATCAGACGTGCCCAGCCCCAGGGGCAGCCGAAGCTTGGGTCTGTGAACGTCCCATACACCTCGTCGGTGGTGAGGGCAAACGGACGTCCGGGTACTTGCACTGCCGAGTGACCGTTCGGGCAGTTCTTCGCACAAGGGGCAGGGTTACCCCAGATAGGGCGGTTAAGCGGGTTCGTGAGCAGGCGCAGCTGTGGATTCTGCACGTTGTTGGCGACATCGCTCGTGTCAAGGACGAGGAATTCTCCAGCTTCCATGGCGAGATAGGTGCGGGTGCCGTCTGGAGAGACGCCCATCGAGTGGACGAACAGGTTGAAGTTGTAGTTGGCAGGGTTAGAAGCACCAGGGTACTGGTTGTTCCAGTTGCCCTCAGCGACCTCGGTGACCGGACTACCCTGCGGAACCTGGCTGATGTCCACGATCATCAGATTTGGCCGGGCCGGATTAGTCGACAGCGTCGGTGTCGAGAGGTAGAGGAGCGCACGGTTGTCGTCGTTGGGGTCGACCCACAGGAACATCTCGTGCGGTTTCACCGCCTGTCCGGCCCGCGAGGTGGGGACGTAACTCTCGATGAAGCGCGGGTTCACCGGGTCATGCAGGTCGTAAAACTTGATGTCAAAGGGAAAGGTGGTGTCATTCCCCGAAGGGCAGGCATGGATGACCGAGCTGCAGCGGAAGTTCATGATCATCAGTAGCTTTTGATCCGGCCATACGCGCAATTCACGCGAGGTAATGCCGGCATTGCCCTCCAAGGGCGGGCCGATTTCACCAACGATGGTGGGATTCGTCGGGTCGTTGATGTCGAGGATCAGAACGCCAGGATGCGGATGCGGACAGTTCGCGCCTGGTCCGCGAGGATCGCCGACCCCACATGTGTTCGAGCCATCCGTGCGGTTGCCGACGTATAAATAGTGGTCGAAGATTGCCGGAGCGGCGTTCATGCCGCGGTTGAAGAGCGGGTTTTGGCCAACGAGGACGAAGTTCGATGACGTACCGGGTGTGCCTCCTCCAGGCCCGACGCCGACAGCAGCGTGCGCGGCCCCTGGTATGGAGATCACAAGCAAGATCAGTGCTAGTATGCTCAGTAGACGACGTGTCATGGCTCTCCTCCGATCTGTGATGGTTCTCTCAACAGTTTCAATCCTGTCGTCAGGTTTTCGGCGTTTGTGTATCCTACCAGGTGACTACTACGGTTACCAGGCAGAATTCACAGACCATGTGGGGAATTCCCCCCATTACGAATCTTTACGGTAGCAGGTTACACTTCCCTCCCGATCGTTTAATTCCTCATTACACATTCCTCCCCTCTCCAGCCTATTTAACTCTTTAATAAGTTCTGAAGAACAACACTATCAATAACCATGACCATCCAAATGGCTTGTCACTCTTGCTTGCGCAAGAGCGTAATACAAATGATAGTGTTAGCAACGCCCCATCCATGTTGTCATCCTGAGTGAAACGAAGGATCTCAGTACATGAACATCATACCAACATCTTTGGTATAACATATAATTAGCGCGTTTGGTAATCTAACTATTGTAGGGGCCCGATTTATCGCGCCCAACGAAGGAGACACCATGTCAAACCTAAATCAGGCTCGCCTCAATCTAATGCATAGATATTGGCATGCAGCCAATTACCTGACCGTTGGTCAGATCTATTTACAGGACAATCCTCTGCTCAGAGAACCACTACTCCCCGAACATATCAAACCACGATTACTTGGGCACTGGGGAACATCACCCGGCCTCAGCTTCATTTATGTCCATGTAAACCGGCTCATCCAGGATCATGAAATCGACATGATCTACCTGGCAGGTCCGGGACATGGTGGACCTGCCATCCTGGCAAATGTGTATCTCGAAGGGACATACACAGAGATTTACCCAGAGATTACCCAGGATGCCGGAGGAATGCGCAGCCTCTTTCGCCAATTCTCGACACCTGGAGGTGTCCCTAGCCATGTGAGTGTGCCCACCCCTGGCTCAATTCACGAAGGGGGAGAATTAGGCTACGTGCTCGTCCATGCCTTTGGCGCGGCCTTTGATAATCCAGACCTGATCGTTGTTGCAGTCGTTGGGGATGGTGAAGCAGAAACCGGACCGCTTGAAGGCTCGTGGAAGAGCATCAAATTTTTGAACCCGGTACGTGATGGAGCAGTCCTCCCTATCTTACATCTCAATGGCTACAAGATCTCCGGCCCAACCGTCTTTGGGCGTGATGATGATGAGTCGATACGGCAAGTAATCTCAGGCCATGGCTACGATGTCCACTTCGTTGAGGGCGATGATCCCATGCAGATGCACCAGGCATTCGCCGAAACCCTGGATACCTGCTATGCGAAAATTCGCTCCTACCAGGAAGATGCGCGTAGGGACCCGATTTATCGCGTCCCAGGAGTTCCCAAATGGCCTGCCATCATCTTGCGTACCCCTAAAGGATGGACCGGGCCCAAAGAGGTAGATGGCGTCCCTATCGAGGGCACATTTCGTGCGCACCAGGTACCGGTAGAAGACGTGAAGACAAAGCCCGACCACTTAAAAATACTTGAAGAATGGATGCGCAGCTACAAACCAGAAGAGCTTTTTGACGAGCAGGGACGTTTCATCCCTGAACTTGCGGCCCTGGCACCAAAAGGTGATCGTAGAATGGGGGCCAATCCACATGCCAATGGCGGGAAGCTGCTGGTAGACCTGGACTTGCCTGACTTTACGGAATATGCCATTGAAGTCAAAAAGCCCGCCACAACGTACTATGGGAACACTCGACAGCTTGGCAAGCTGATGCGGGACATTTTTACGAGAAACGCCAAACAACAGAATTTTCGCTTCTTCTGTCCCGATGAAACCAATTCTAATCGCCTTGGAGATGTGTTCGAGGTGGAGAACCGCACCTTTGAGCAAAAAATCATCCCGATTGATGACCACCTCTCTCCCGATGGCAGGGTCATGGAGGTGCTGAGCGAGCATCTCTGTGAGGGTTGGTTAGAAGGCTATCTGCTCACCGGACGGCATGGCTTGTGGGCTACATACGAAGCATTTGCCATGATTATTGACTCCATGGTGATTCAATACGGGAAATGGCTGGAAGGGGCTCTCGACCTTCCCTGGCGCGCGCCAGTCTCGTCTCTGAACATCCTCCTGACATCTACCTGCTGGCGTAACGACCACAATGGTTTTAGCCATCAAGGGCCGGGGCTTATCGACACCGCTCTTTCAAGAAAAGGTGCGATATCGCGTGTCTATCTACCTCCGGATGCAAATTGCCTGCTCTCCGTCGCCGACCATTGTTTCCGCAGCCGCAATTATGTGAACCTGATTGTCATCGATAAACAACCGCACCTTCAATTCCTTGACATGCAGCAAGCGATTGAACACTGCACTCGCGGCCTGTCCACCTGGCACTGGGCCAGTAATGAAGGCGACATTGAACCTGATGTTGTGCTGGCCTGTGCAGGGGATGTCATGACCATGGAGACCGTTGCCGCCGCCTGGTGGCTGCGCCGCCATATTCCAGAATTGAAGGTGCGCGTGGTGAACGTCGTGGACCTGATGACACTCTACTCGCCAGACATTCACCCCCATGGGCTGGATGATGCTGCCTTCATAGAGCAGTTCACAGAAGATAAGCCCGTCGTCTTTGCCTTTCACGGCTACCAGAGGGCCGTACACCAGCTTGTTCACGGACGCCCAAACGCGGCTCGTTTCCATGTGCGAGGCTTTAACGAACAGGGCACGACCACAACTCCCTTCGATATGGTCGTGCTCAATGACGTAAGCCGCTATCACCTCTGCATCTTAGCCATGCAGCGCGCACCACGAGTACGTCATCTCACACCACCGCTCATACAGGAGTGTAATGATATGCTCACCAAACATCATAGCTATATACGCACAAACTTCGAGGATATGCCAGAAGTACGCGACTGGGTATGGACTGACTAACCCGATATGCAAGTTTTTTTCTTACTCGCCGACGGCGAGTAAGAAAAAAACTTGCATATCGGGTTGACCGGGTAAAAAGGAACCACATATGAAAATATTAGTGCTCAATGCTGGCTCAAGCAGCCAGAAGAGCCGCTTATATGAACTCGACAACAGATTACCAGAGCTGCCACCAGTCCCCCTTTGGGAGGCCAACGCTGATTGGGCAGAGCATCAAGGTCAAACAGAACTCAAGATCACCACATCTCATGGCCAGACACTGGAAGAGAAACTTCCCACGGACTCGCGCCCAGAAATCATCGCCCACCTGCTCCAGACCCTGTGGAGCGGCAACACACAGGTCATCGCTCAACCCTCCGGGCACCGCGTTGATATCGCTATCGCCGGACATCGCGTTGTACACGGTGGTCAGGAATTTCAAGAGAGCACCATCGTAACTCCCGCCGTGAAGGACGCCATCAAGCGTCTCGCCTCGTTTGCGCCCCTGCATAACCCCGCCAACCTGGAAGGTATCGAGGCAGTCGAACGCATTTTGCCCAACGTCCCGCAGGTAGCCGTCTTCGATACCGTCTTTCACTCGCATCTACCACTGGCAGCGCAGGTCTATCCTGGCCCCTACGCGTGGTTCGAGCAAGGCATCCGCCGCTATGGCTTTCACGGCATCAGCCATCAATACTGCGCCCAGCGTGCCGCCCAGATTCTGGGGCGAGACCTGGCGTCCCTGCGGCTGATTACCTGTCACATAGGCAACGGCTGTTCCTTAGCTGCCATTCAAAATGGTCACAGCATCGATACCACCATGGGCTTTACTCCCCTGGAAGGCCTGATGATGGGCAGTCGCTCCGGCTCAGTTGACCCCGGCATCCTCACCTACCTCTTGCGCGAAAAGGGCCTTTCCGCCGATCAGTTTGATACCATGCTCAATAAAGAATCGGGACTTAAAGGAATCTCTGGCCTATCCAGCGATATGCGCGAGATTTTGACGGGCATCAAAGAGGAGCATGCAAGAGCAAAACTGGCATTCGATATCTATGTGCATCGTTTGCGCTCCTGTATCGGTGCCATGCTGGCAAGCCTGGGTGGGGTAGACGCCCTTGTCTTCGCCGGAGGCGTTGGCGAACATGCTCCCAGCGTCCGTTGGGCCGTCTGTAAAGCCTTCGCTTTTCTCGGCCTCAAACTCGATCCACAGAAAAATGCTCACTCTCCCGCCGACCAGGATATCGCCACCGCCGATTCAACCGTGCGTGTCCTCATCGTCCAGACCCAGGAAGACTGGTCAATCGCCAAAGAATGCTGGCGACTGGCCCCCTCAAAAAAGTGATGTAGGGGCCCGATTTATCGCGCCCGCGCAAGAAAAACAGCGAGCAAGATTGATGCTCAATCTTGCTCGCTGTTTTTCTTGCGCATACTATCTATTCATGCCTGCCTTTACCCGCCTGCGCCTCGTCAGGAAAACGCCTGCGATGCCGAGGAAGAGGAGCACAAAGCCCACCTCCTGTCGCCCCAGGGGGGTATTGAGATCGATTATGGACGGCTGTGGTTGTCCTGGGGGAGTAGCGTTTTGGTGTCCTGTTTCTACCGGCGTACTTTTTACGAATCCAGGCGTGCTGGCAGGCTTCGGCGTAGTTTTGGGTGTCAATTTGCCTACGGTGGATGTTTGCCCGTCACCAGAAATTTGGGTTTTGCTCGTGGCTGTCAAATCAGGAGCCGCCTGATTATTTGATTGTACATGATTGTTTGCAGATGATGTCGAAGGCACGGTTGCCGAAGTCGTAGTACCGGCTCCAGGATGTGGCAGCACACCTGACAGCAGAAAGACAAGCCCGATCACAGCCGCGATCGTGCTTGTTGCACGCAGCGAACGCTGGAGATAGTACGTCCAGCGTCGTCGCCGCGCTGGTGGCGAAACACCCACCTCTTCTTGCTCTGCCTCCTGGCGTTCTGGGCGGTCTTGCAGGTAGCGAACTCCCGTCGGCAATGCAAATGAGCGCGGTACCTCTAGTTGTGGCATAGCTCGCAGCAAGGCCGACGTTTGTTGCAAACCCGCCAATCTCTCCTGGCACTGCTCACAGGTTTGCAGATGGACCCTACAAATCGCCTCTTCCTCCATCGAAAGCTGCTTATCTATTAATGCCGACAACTGCTCAGTCGTCAGATGCTCGTGTGTATTTACCACGCCAGTACTCCATCATAGTTAAGGTTTGTCATCCTGAGTGCAAGGTTTGTCATCCTGAGTGCAAGGTTTGTCATCCTGAGTGCAACGAAGGATCTCAACCATATGATCTTTTTCTAATCTTTATTAGAGGGTAGACGATAAATACGTGGCAGAAGTTCCCTGTACTGGTACAGGTACTTGCGTAGCCGCGCTCGCCCTCGTGCGATACGCGACCGCACCGTCCCCAGTGTTGCCTGCGTCGACGCCGCAATCTCCTCGTATGCCAGTCCCTCGATATCGCATAATACGACGGCAACGCGTTGGTCAAGCGGAAGTTCTTGTAAACCGCGCTGGATCAGTTCCTGTAATTCCTGGCTCAGTACATACTCTTCGGGATTATTTCCCCGTTCCGTCTCCACTAATGCCCCCAGGTCGCTGGCGGAATGCGGCTCCTCTTCATCGCTAAGCACATCTAATGACTCCATAGGATGACGTTGGGTACGACGCCAGTGATCACAGGCCATGTTAGAGGCAATGCGCAGCAGCCAGGCACGGAATGAGGAACCACCGCGGAAGGATTGGATGCCACGAAAGGCCGCGATAAAAGCATCTTGTGTCACGTCAGCAGCCACATCAGCATCACCAATCATGCGGTAGACGACCACATAGGTGGTTTGCTGGTAGTGCAATATCAACTCGTTAAATGCGTTGACATCTCCACGCTGACTGCGGGCGATGAGTTGATCTTCATCGTCTCGCATAAGCTTTGCCATTCTGCTGCCTCACTTCTCATGTCTCTATTTGCTTGCGTCAGTGTAGCATATTTTTCCGCTCTCGACCATTCCCCCGAAAACCGAATGCCAATAAAGATTGCTCCTGCATAACACTACGCTCGCAATCTACCCTTTTTCCCAGGACAGGACACTGGCAAAAATTGGGAGCTAGCTGCAGGCCGCAATTGCATTGCGGCCTGCAGCTAGCTCCCAATTTTTGCCAGTATCCCATGGAATCTTCCGTTGACATTGTTGGTTGACATTGTTAAAGATGCGAGATTATAATTACTTTACACAACCCACAAGATTTGTTGTGTTGAAAGTTGACTGCTTCAACGTGGAAGCGGCAGTGGCTCACCATCCTGGTTGAATACTAGTTGCTGCCCTCTCGCGTAGGGGCGGGGGTTGGGTTGGGAGTGGCGGGGACCCTTGTGGTCGCCAGCGTCCCTCCCGGAGGATGCTCATTATGCCGACTACTACAGATGGCCTTGAGGATATCGTCGCAACACATTCACGCATTTGTGACCTCGATGGTAAACTTGGTAAACTTACATACTTTGGTGTTGATATTCACGATTTAGCACGTTATTCATCCTTTGAAGAAACTGCTTATCTGCTCTGGCATGGCACCTTACCCACACGAGCGCAACTCGAAGAAGTAAAGGCCCAGATGCAATCCAGCCGCGAACTTCCCGACCGCATCATCGAGTTAATGCACCTGCTGCCGACCACCGCAACTCCCATAGACGTAGTACGTACCATCGTCTCTGCTCTCTCTTCCTTCGATCCCAACCTCAACGACAGGTCTACCGAGGAAAACCACCGGCGTGCCATACACCTGACCTCCGTACTGCCAACCATCATTGCCAGTTGGGAACATATCCGTCATGGAGAAAAGCCAATTCCCCCCTTGCGAGATCACAATCATGCAACGAATTTTCTCTACATGTTAAAAGGCGAGATGCCTGACACATACATGGCCCATGTCCTGGACGTGGCTTTAGTCTTGCACGCGGACCACGAACTCAACGCCTCCACCTTTGCCGCTCGCGTCTCAGCCGGAACCCTTGCTGATATGTACGCGGCAGTAACCTCGGCCATCGGTACACTCTCCGGCCCACTACATGGCGGAGCCAATGAGCAGGTCATGCGCCTGCTCCTGCGCGTTGGCGATGTAAGCAATGCTGAGCCCTATATTCGCAATGCTATTGAGCACAAAGAGCGCATCGTGGGCTTTGGACATCGCGTGTACCGTACAGAGGACCCCCGCGCCACCCACCTGCGCGCCATGTCAGAAGAGCTCGGCAAGCGCACCGGCGATAGCCGTTGGTATGAAATATCGCGTATCATCGAGGACTATGTCAAAGAACATAAAGGCCTCTACTGCAACGTAGATTTCTATTCCGCTTCTGTCTACTACATGATGGGCCTTCCCATTGACCTGGATACACCCATTTTTGCGAGTAGCCGTGTCTCCGGCTGGACAGCCCATATCCTTGAGCAATACTCCAACAACCGCCTCATTCGCCCCCGCGCCGAATATGTCGGACCTGAGGTCACCGAATACGTACCACTCGAACAGAGGGGGTAGTATTTATTATGCAAAAGCATGAGAAGGCTTGCTGGCAAGCCTTCTCATGCTTTTGCATAATAAATACTACAGTAGCTTCTTGATATCCCTTTGTATCTCTCCATAGCTTTGATATCGTACCAGGCTATCTTCCATCAGAGCGCGGCTAAGGATCGTCTCGAATGCTACTGAGATGTTTGGGTTCAACATCCGCACCGGAGGGAAAGCCGGATAATGCGGTGGTTCCTTGTTCGTCAGCGCGTAGTGCATACAGGCGGCGAGCGAGTAAATACAGGTGCGCTGGTCATAGGGTCTGTCCTGCACAGGTAAATAGGGAGAGATCGCCAGTTTCCGCGTCGTGCGGTGGTGACTAACCCCCTTCTGAGCTTCGGGCGATGCCGGTGGAGGGGTAATCTGGAAACCCGTCAGCATGGCCCGTCCCCGTGTTCTCTCAATCATAATGTTGCTGGGAGTTATATCATAGTGGCGCAGCGGTGGCCGTTGCTGCTCTAAGAACATCAAAGTATTGAGCAGCGTATTCATATAGTGGAGTACTTCGCGCTCTTGCAGTGGCCTCAACAGCTTTTGCAATCGTTCTTCCAGGCTCTCCCCATCAACGTAGTCGTGTACCACATAGTAATGTTTCCCCTCGACAAAACGATCAAGCACGCCAGGAATCAAGGGATGGCGCAGCCGCATCAGGGGCTCGGTGGCCTTCTCATAATACACCAACTCCCTGGCCCTGCGAGCCACTGGCAGATCAGTACACTCCCAGCGTTTCAGTACCACGCGCTGATCGTTTGCCTGAGTGTCAATGGCGACTGCTACCATCACCTTTGTCTCTTCACTGTTCTTCAAAACATGCCGGATCACGTAGCGTCCCTGCCGTGCGCTCACCCCCGACAGGGGACTGTGCTGCACAATGCCAGGCGGGATAGTCAGCCTTCCACATTGAGAGCAGCAGCGCTGCCCAAAGCGAACAGAGGCATCACAATAGAAACAGTGGCGATTATCCTGCTCTGCCCCACAAGCACTACAACGCTGGGCACCGGTACGATTCTGGTGCCCGCACATATAGCACATATAGCGTTGTTGGGCTAACTGCACCGCCTCGGCATACTTCTCGGCAAACTCCAACACGTTCGGGTAACGCTGCCGGTAATCCTTTGCCATTGCCCTCATGATCACAGCGGCCACCTCAACCGGTATGCGGCGGTTCCACTGCTGGGGAGAAGCAGGCTGCTCCCTGAAATGCGCGTTCCACATCTCTTCCAGGCGTTTGTACGTGAAAGGTGGGCGTCCTGTCAGCAATTCATAGCCACTGACCGCCAGGGCATACTGGTCGGAGTCACGCCGTGGATTCCCCTGCCATTGTTCAGGCGGCATATAAGCGGCTGTCCCCGTAGCTTCACCAAGCGAGGCATGTGTTTGCATACCAAGATAGAATGTCGTGCCAAAATCCGACAGCAGAAGCTGACCGTTGCGCCCAATCAACAGGTTCCCCGGCTTGATATCCTGGTGAATCAAGCCGTTTTTGTGAACAAAGCTCAATGCCTCGGCTGCCTGCTGGAGATAAGGGACAAGCTCTTCCGCGTAAGCAATCCGTCTACTGCCGTCATCTCTACGAAAAAGATCATAGATGGTCTGCGGCGCATACTCCATCACCAGGTAGGGACGCTCATCCTCTAACTGACCAAAATTATAGACGGGCAAAATATTGGTATGTTGCAGGTCAGCAATGCGCCTCGCCTCGTCAAAGAAGCTTCCCAAAGCCTTCTCATTGAACTGGTCAAAACGCAGCACCTTGAGTGCCAGGATACGGCTCAGGGGTGCCGGCTCGCGCACCTTATACACATGGCCAAAGCTTCCCGCACCAATGAAGGAAACAACTTCATAAACGCCCACATGTGCTCCCTGTACCAGGAAGTCGCAGCGGGGACAACAAACAGCATTAGCGGCATTCTCATGTCCGCCGCCGGGGCGTGTATTCAAACAACGGGCCAACGACTCTACCTCTTCCCGCGTCAGTAATCGCATCGGGGCACGCAGGCAAGCACTCTCTGTCTTCGCTGCCAACCTCCCCATAGATATCTACGCTTCTATTCGTCGTTAGTTGCGAAATGCCTGTGGCGTGTAGCCTGATTGTATCTGAGAATGAGGAATAGGGCAAGGCTCCTCGCCGCTTAGGTGTCAAACTACAAAAGCACCCTCTGGTTTATTCACCAGAAGGTGCTTTGTGTCGTAAACAAGCGTGCTTAGGAAGGAACAAACTTAGCCTTAATGGGAATAGGTGCATCCTCTGGGGATGCAGGGCTGACTTTGATCTCTGCCTGAAGCCCTAGCGCGCGGAGTATATCTGAGATGGTGTCCAGAGTAGGGTTTGGGTGAGAGGCGTTGAACAAGCGTGTCACTGTCGAACGTTGTACCCCCATCCGTTCGGCAAGTTCTTTCTCACTTACATTAAGGGCCTTCCGGGCCTGTTCAAGTACCTGAAGCAGGGCAATATCTACGCTCATGTCGTAGAAAGCGGCTGCGAACTCTGGATCTCTCAAATCCTCGCGCAGGTGCTGATGAAATCGGCTCATGACTGTTCCTCCTTTTCAGGTACTTCAGGGCTTATCTTATGAGTATGCTGGTAATCCCTCCAATAATCAGATGCCTGGTTGAGATCAGATATTGAGGCAGGTTGACCTACCCGCTTTACGTAGCCATGCAAGAGTACTACTCTGTTTTGTTCCCCATCGAATCCGAAAAGTTCTCTCCCTAGAAATCCGTTAAAGATCGTGCGTATCTCCCACAAGCCCTTGTAATCATGGCATAGTTCAATAAGACCCCCACCAAGTTGAGGACCATACACCTCGATTGCAGCAGCAATAGCTCTTAACTTAGCACCGAGCTTTTTATGGTGACGCTTTAAGCTGACCTCAAACTCTTCAGCAGGTTGTGTAGTATCTACCTGCTCATAATATTCAACAACCCATCTCATGGAGGAAGGGTATCATAAATGATACATCTTGTCAAGAAGGATGCCTGTCACCCCTCCAAGGTACAAAGCCAGGCGAACCAAAACCAAAGCGGACTATGAACAGATATCTACGAAAGCCGCAGAATTTCAACGAAACCTCCCATTGAGTTATGAAATACTTAGTAGATAGTGATTGGGTGGTTGACTATCTCGCTGGAAAACAGCAGGCTATTTCGTTTACGAAAGCTTCACCTAACAAGCTCTTCTCTGAATAGCGACTCGTTCTCCGAAACTCCTGCTTTTCCCTCCTGCTTCTTATAGCTTCGCATAGGAGATCTGCTCATCTTCTTAATACCAGGTGAATGAACGGTATTTGCTGCTGCCATTCCAGGAAGTTCAACCTTTTTGTGCGGCAGATTATTGACGTATTCTTTGATCCTTTTCAAAGTAATCTTAGCCAAGCCCTCTATACTCTCGATATCTGCCAGCGAAGCAAATTCCATCTTTTCTCGCTTGATAGCCACCTTCCTCGCCTCCCCACGACTAAGCTCAACCTCATCAATAAGGAGGTCTTGTGATGACGCGAGTTCGCTAAATTGCTTCCAAATCTTCTCTTTAATGTCATTTTCGCGTTGCGGATCGTATTGGTATTCTCTATCACCCTCAGCTATATAAATATACACATCAATATCGAGTTGACTGAGGTATCTAGCCATTAGTGGGCCTACCTCATCCCACGGCAATTTCCCATTCTGTGCCCCAAGTTTAGGGAAGGCAATGCTCTTTATCCCAGCCTTTTTATAATTGGCAACAAAGTATTCAAGTCCTTTCTCCAGATACTCTATTTTAGAAGGCGGTTTCCAGTGATCTTTAGTGGGAAAATTGAGAATCCAGGGGGTGCTTTGCTTGTAAAGGGTTGGTCTACCAATATGCAACTTGCCTGTTTTGCACTCCTGTTGATAGACAGGAAACATGGCGGGATATCTTTGTTTAAAAGCCAGAGCAAGCCCTTTGCCCATCACCCCTTTGCAATTCACAGTGTTAACGATGACATGTGCCTTCGAATCGAAGATATCACCTTGCTGATATTGAATGTATGCCATCGCGCTTTTCTCCAAAATACTACTATGTCAAGTTAGTAAATTTGTCCCACTTTCATATAATTGTAACATTGCTTTGCAGCAAATACAACAGACTAAAATGTGGGCCAAGGCCATTTTTAGGTCTTCAACGCTACTGTCCCTCATTTAATTTGACATTTTGATGAATGCTACTTATACTCATCAAATGATAATTGAAAGAGGTATACAGTAAGATATGCCAATCATGGATTATCTCGCTGGGTCTATTTACCATATGGTGCGTTTTGATAACCTCCAAAGTATTTTCCAACGTAGAGCACTTTTGTCAAAAGAACATGTAATTCAAGAAACAATTAGCTACCAATCAATTGCCTATGAGGAAGTGCAAAATCTGCGAGATCGTATTTTTATCTGGGATTCCTCTAAAAAAGAATTTCGAACTCTACACAGTTATGTTCCATTCTATTTTGCTACCCACACTCCTATGCTCTATGTACAGCATAAAAAAGGCATTCAAAATGAGATTGTCTTGTTTGAGGTAAGCCGATCAATTCTAAAAGACCAAGGGGTATTGTTCACCGATGGTAATGCAAGTAATCAACAGCTTGCTAAGCATGCAAATGAAGTTGTCGAGATTGTACCTGCTACGGTTGCTCGCGATACGTGCCGTCGTCGATATCGTCCAAGTGGCCCAAACGGAGCCAATCCAAACCGAACTGATTTTTTTAGTGATATAGCTTTTCTTGAGCGTCTCAAATGGGAAGTTATTAATGATCGCTGGTCTGAGGACGTTGACAAAATACGTATAAGGCACGCTGAAGTCCTTATTCCAGACCTTCTTCCCTTAGGACGGATACAAGGCATCTCTGTGAATACTCAGAATATGGCACGCTCAGTTAATGCTCTTATTGCTAAATGTGGCCTTAAAGGGCGTATTCCTTCTGCTGTACATAGGCCAAATTTATACATCCAATAAGCAGAACGAGGCCGCCAGTTGGCGGCCTCGTTCTGCTTATTGGATGTATAAATCTACTTTAACCCACACTCCCCGACATCTCCAACTGGATCAGGCGGTTCAGCTCAACCGCGTACTCCATCGGCAGCTCCTTCGTGATTGGCTCGATGAAACCGTTCACGATCAGCGAATAGGCCTCGGACTCGTCCAGGCCACGGCTCATCAGGTAGAAGAGCTGATCCTCACCAACCTTCGAAACGGTTGCCTCGTGGCCGATCTCCGTCTGGTTCTCCTCCACACGGATCGTCGGATACGTATCGGTGCGGGCGTTCTCGTCCAGCAGCAGCGCGTCACAGCGCACGCTGGACTTGGTGTGGTGCGCACCTGGGTTCACGCGCACCAGCCCGCGATACGAAGCCCGACCGGTTCCCTTGGAGACCGACTTCGACAGAATCTGCGAGGTCGTGTGCGGTGCAAGATGAGTCACCTTCGCGCCCGCGTCCTGGTGCATACCATCGCTGGCAAAGGCCACCGAGAGAATGTCACCGCGAGCACCCGGCTCCATCAACAGCACGGCTGGATACTTCATCGTCACCTTTGAACCGAGGTTGCCATCAACCCATTCCATCGTTGCATCCCTATAAGCGGCAGCCCGTTTGGTCACCAGGTTGTACACATTCTTTGACCAGTTCTGGATGGTTGTATAGCGCACACGCGCACCCTCCATAACTTTGATCTCAACCACGGCACTGTGCAGGCTATCGCTCGTATAAGTTGGAGCAGTACAGCCCTCGACATAATGCACATAGGAGCCGGGCGCGGCGATAATCAGCGTGCGCTCGAACTGGCCCATATTCTGTGCGTTAATGCGGAAGTAGGCCTGCAAGGGAACCTCGACTCGCACGCCCTCAGGCACATAGACGAAGCTACCGCCACTCCAGACAGCAGTATTCAGGGCCGAGAACTTATTGTCTGAATACGGAATCACTGAGCCAAAGTGTTCCTTCACAATATCCGGGTACAGGCGCAGAGCCGTATCCATATCGGTGAAGATCACACCAAGCTTCTCCAGATCCTCGCGCACCTTGTGATAGACCGCTTCACTCTCGTATTGAGCTGTCACACCCGCCAGGAACTTGCGCTCAGCCTGTGGAATACCCAGGCGATCAAAGGTATCTTTAATCTCAGCCGGAATGTCTTCCCAGGTCTTGCCCTGCTCCTGCACTGGCTTAATGTAGTAGTAGATATTGTCGAAATCAATGCCGGATAGATCAGCACCCCATGTTGGCATTGGCCGCTTAAAGAAGTGCCCCAGGCTCTTGAGGCGAGACTCTCGCATCCAATTGGGCTCGCCCTTCATCTCCGAGATTTGCTCAACAATCTCGCGGTTCAGTCCTCTTTTAGACTTGAAGGCATAGTTTTCGGCTACATGGAATCCGGCACTATACGTATCCTGTTCTACCTGATTTACTTGACTCATTCTATTGACTCCATCTGCTGGCTGCTATCTCGTAATATACATGCGACAGAAACTCGTGGCTTTCTGTTTAATCCTTACTTATTTACTCGGATTTATTGGTATTATATGTCTTTTGGTCGGTCTTGTCAAGAGAAGGTGTATGGTTTCGGCCAGAAGTGTGGCTACATGCAGGAGCGCGATGGCATCGCGCTCCTGCATGTAGCCACACTTCTGGCCGAAATCTGTGTGTTATGTGCTTGACAGACCGCAATAGATGTTGCTATTATAGCAATGGAAACTGGGAGGGCTATTCCTTCCGCTTCTCATCTCATCTGCGCCCGTAGCTCAGGGGATAGTGTATCTGTACAGTTTCGTTATGCCATGCGCCCATAGCTCAGGGGATAGAGCAATCGCCTTCTAAGCGATTGGCCGCAGGTTCGAATCCTGCTGGGCGCGCCAATTCACATTCATATTCCAACTTTGTCAGCCATCGCCATCATCCATAGCCCAATGGGTGTCCTGGGCCACTTGCTAGAATGGCGTCCCATGCCAGTTCTGATGCCAGCAGCCCTAACGCCACATTACTTAAAGCAGCGTTGTCCACCTCGTTCGTCGTCACGGCATACAGCACATCCCCATCGTGGCTGGTATGAAATGGTTGAATGGCGCGAGCCATCGAGGTGTGTACTTGTCTCCCTAACTGCCGCAGTGCATCGGATCTCAGGCGCTGGTTTGTTACCACCAGGCTCAACGTAGTATTGCCAAAGGGCGAGGTGATGGCTTCACCACGAGCGAGTCGCTCTTCCAACTCCTCCACAGGATGTCGGCGCAGACCTGTTTCGGGGTCGCGATTGCCGCGCACCACGTGCCCTTGCCGATCAAGGATGGCACCCAGGGCATTGACGACGATAAACACCCCCAACCCTGGTGGGACCGACCTGGCGAAAGGCCCCACCTTGTCCAGAAGGCTCAGAGCGAGCGAGGTCAAAAACTCCTCCGCACCCGGCTGATCGCCCAACGCCACGCGAGCCCAGTGGGAAATAGCCTGGGCGCGCAGCCTGTAACGCAGCCCTGCCAATTTTATGTAAGGACAAATGGGCTATTTGAATTGCTGAGATAAAAGGACAAATGGGCTATCCCGGATTGCTCAGAATAAACGATAAATTTATCTAGCGCGTGAAAGCACCTGCGCTCCACGCATATAAACACATCAATACATAGATGTAGTAGATTATCCTTGTCAAGATGATCTACAAAAAAGAATATCAGGCTATATTGACATAGCCTGATATGGACGATTGTCCATATTGAAGCATGGAAGTGATTATACATTCAGACAGTCAATTAGTTCATTGCACGGGATGGTGATATCTATGAAGAAACGCTTTAGCATCATAAGCATTATTGTTCTGGTTGCAGTAATCCTGCTTGTTCTTTTTAGCAGAGTGGAGATACAAGCACTGCAAGACCTCATACAAAGGAAGACTGCAAACAATGCAATACAAAATGCTTCGACAGTTATAACACTGCCACGCCCTGGTTCCGCCAGCCCAACAGTAACGGGGCATGGAAACGCGCCGGGTATACCATATGTCCAGAGCACACAACTGTACGATGGGCCCATTTCCAACTGGATCGAAGCCAAAGACCCTGTGAACTACATGAGCCAGCTTGACCAGGTCATTCAGCAAGCCAACGCGGCTGGTCTATACGTGGTAATGGATCTGCACGACGACTTGAAAAGTGGTTCGCCCTACGGTGATACCGCTACCCTTCTAAAAACCGAGGACCTGAATTTCTGGAAATTTATTGCTGCCCATTTCAAAAACAACAACATGGTCATGTTTGACCTCTTCAACGAGCCGAAAGGCAGAACATGGCAAACCTGGCTGCTTGGCAATGGGAGCGATAGCGGCAGCTATGGCGGCGCGAAGGTCGTCGGTACCCAGGACGTGGTTGACGCCATCCGCGCTATTGGTGGCAAACAGATCATCATTGTCGAACCGGGTTCAGCCGGAGGTTACAGTCCCTCGAAGGCCGGTTGGGCTACTGTTGGCACCAACACCATCAAAGATCCCAATATCATGTATTCGCTGCACATCTACCAGGAAATCCCCTATTCCACTCAAATGCAAGATGCCAGGTGGGGAGCCATTCTCGGTCATTTTCCCATCTACTATGGCGAATGGGCAATGCTTCCAAACGGGTATGGTCAACCGGGCATCGACCACTGCAAAGGTATTCCTCACAATCAAGCCGACCAGGTTGTCATCAACTTCCTGAACTACATGGTCATGCGTCACGCCAACTGGACAGCCTGGTCATTCACCCCCAACCACCTGATACTGGATTTCAATTCCTTTACCCCAACAACTCTCGACATCCCCTGGACATGTGGCGATTCAACATCTAAGGCCGGCATGGGAACCCTGGTCAAACGATACCTGACCAACGCATAGCGTTCCCCCTTCTACAGGGCTAATCAAACGGCGAGTGAGTCAGCCACAACACGCTGGCTCACTCGCCGTTTGATTAGCCCTGACCTTACTTCTCTTGTCATACCCATCCCCGTAAGATATGATAGTAATGAAGAAATGAAGAGTCACAAACAAGCATGATGCGTAGGGGCCTGATTTATCGCGCCCAAGGAGAACGCTCCCATGAGTCAGAACATAGAAACAACACCAGCAACCACACCCGCATCCACCAGGCCCAAACCGACAGCCGTCAAGCCCCGCGTCGTCATCGTAGGGGCAGGCTTCGGCGGGCTACAGGCAGCGAAAGCCCTGCGCAAGGCACCTGTCCAGGTCACAGTTATCGACCGCAGCAATCATCACGTTTTCCAACCATTGCTGTACCAGGTCGCCACCGCCGGATTATCCCCGGCGGACATCACCGCGCCGATTCGCGGCGTCCTTAAAAGACAGGCCAACACCAACGTCATCTTAGCAGAAGTCACGGGTGTGGACGTGCAAGAACAGCGTGTCTATATGCACAACAAATCTGTCCCCTACGATTACCTCATCGTGGCCACAGGTGCCCAGCATAGCTACTTTGGCCACGATGCATGGGAGCAATTTGCCCCGGGATTAAAGTCTATCCCCGATGCTATCGCCCTGCGCCGTAATGTACTGCTGGCCTTTGAGGCTGCCGAGATAGAGACCGATCCTGAAAAGAGGCGAGCACTCATGACCTTCGTATTGGTCGGTGCTGGCCCCACCGGGGTCGAGATGGCAGGTGCCATCGCGGAGCTGGCCCACAAAGCCCTGGCCTCCGATTTTCGCAATATCGATCCGGCATCG
>WNFB01000946.1_pt1 | contig 24216 bp, 16 predicted proteins | sample 5400501 | NCBI WGS metagenome assembly WNFB01 (sample SAMN13153341, study PRJNA577476) | soil metagenome | isolation source: 200 cm saprolite under Douglas fir tree site 2 hole 1 | place: USA:California | collected 2015-04-18 | reverse complement strand
TCAGGGTTTTCGTGTCCACTAGGTGGTCGATCAGCAGCGCCTGAGCCAGCGCCCCCAAGCATGTGGCCGCCTCTGGGTTCGCAACGGGCAGTGAGCGGCCAAGCGGCTCCAACAATTCTGAAAAGAGTTTTCCCCAAGTGACCCGCAGGCGCCGGTGGCGGCCCCTCAGGCGCGCATGGGCGTCGGGGTGTCGCAGCGCGAAGATTTTGAACTCGAAAGCAATCAATACCAAGCGGCGGTCCCACGCGATTTCCGCGTAGTACTTGCGAAGAGCCGCCAACTTGTGTGCGGGATTCTTGTATCTGCGAAGCAGAGCGGTCACGGCGTCAATGCGTTTCCGGATCCACTCCTCGAAGAGCGAAAAAAAAATGGCTTCCTTGCTCTTGAAGTTGGCGTAAAAGGCCCCGCGCGTGTAGCCGGCGCTGGCGGCGATGTCCTCGAGACGAGCCGCTTCGAATCCGTCCCGGGCGAAGATGGATTCGACGGCGGCGAGGAGTCTGCGGCGGGTCGTTTGGGTGCGGGCTGCCTGAGTGGAGCGAGCTGGGGTCAGGAAAGATGGCCGCGAGGGATTCTTCCGGTTCTGCGTATCACCGGCTAAGGAAGTCTTCATGTGCCCACATCGCTTTACCTGACATCATACATACATGTATGTGCCTTAGCTGGGTCCAGCCGGACCTGCAAGATTTCTTTTTGACTCCGGCGAATTTCTCACCGTCTGGCCTTCCCGCTCGACTGCAGCGAAACAGGACGGCGGGTGCTGGTGTAAATATTTTGACGTGTACAAAGTGGGGTTGCATGCGACACAAACGGCTTTTCTCTTTCCTGTTATTCCTCGGCAGCCTTCTGCTGGCCGCAGGGGGCTGGGCTCAGGGTGGCCCGCTGGCTCCCATGCCCGCGGAGAGGACTCCTCAGGCAGCGTTCCAGGGCAGCGTGCCCTCCGGTCCAATATCGGACCAGCCTCTGCCTTTGTCCTTAGATGAGGCGTTGCAACGGGGACTCCGTTATAACCTGGGGCCCATTCTTTCGCAGCAGGCCCTCCGCAAATCGCAAGGGGAAAGCACCGTGGCGCTCAGCCCCCTGTTGCCGAACTTGTCGAGTTACCTTCGCGAAGTGACGCAGCAGATCGACCTCGCCTCCTTTGGTTTTCGGTTCAATCCTCCACCGGGTTCGGGGTTCAGCATCCCCACGATTGTTGGCCCGTTCAATTATTTCGATTTGCGCGGCGGCCTGACGCAAAAGCTGGCCGACGTTCAGGCTCTGCGCGTCTATCAGTCTTCGCGCGAAACGCAGCGGGCCGCCGGCCTTTCGGTTCAGGATGCGCGAGAAGTGGTGGTATTCGCCGTGACCGCCAGCTACTTGCAGGTGCTCGCGGCGTCGGCGCGCGTGGACTCCGTAAAAGTTCAAGTGACCACCGGGGTGGCGATCTATCAGCAGGCTGCGGACCGCTTCGCTGCCGGTTTGACGGCGCGTATTGACATGACGCGCAGCCAGGTGGAGCGGCAGACTCAGCAGCAGCGGCTGACCGCAGCGCAGGCGGAATTCGCCGAGCACAAGATTGCGTTGGCCCGGTTGATCGGATTGCCGCCGGGCCAGGAGATCCGGTTGACCGACTCCTTGCCTTACGCGCCGCTCGAAGGCCTGTCGCTCAACCAGGCGATTGAACTCGCCGCGATGAATCGTGCGGACTTGAAGGCGGCGGAAGCGCAAGTGCGCGCCGCCGAACTCTCGCGCAAAGCGGCCGTCGCTGAGCATTATCCTGCGCTCGATCTGGCGGCCGATTACGGCGTCATTGGAATCAACCCGGCGCAGTCCCACGGGACATTTTCGGTGGGAGGACAACTCCGGTTTCCCCTCTGGGCCGGCGGGCGAGCGCGGGGGGAGATTGAACAAGCGGACGCGGCCCTGCAACAGCGCCGCTCGGAATATGACGACTTGCGCGGGCGTGTCGAGGCGGAAGTGCGTACTGCGTTCCTGGAAATGACCGCGGCCGCCGAAGAAGTGAGCGTCGCGCAGAGCCGCCGCGAATTGGCCCGGGACGAGCTCGAGCAGGCCACCGACCGGTTCACCTCCGGGGTGGCCGACACGGTGGAAGTCGTCCAGGCGCAAGAAGTCGTCGCGAGCGCGGAAGAGAATTACATCGCAAGTCTCAACGCGCACAACCTGGCCAAGGCGAGCGTCGCCCGCGCGATCGGCCAGGCCGAGAAAATGATGCGCGATCTGCTCCGGAGCAAATAGCATGGCGACCACAGAACAGGAAGCGGTCCAAACGGCGAATCCTTCGGAACGCTCCAGCGCAAACGTTGAGCACCATGATCACCCGTGTCGGCCTCGCGCATCGCATTTACCTCGTCTCTAAATCGACGCCCGGCGCGCCAGCCTACGAAGCAATCCGGGAAGGGTTGACCAAAACGCTGAAGGCCCAAGGAACAAGTTCGGTGGAAGCTGCGCGGCAGGCCTATGAACTCATGTCGGGCATGATTCAGTCGCAGGCCACCACGCGCGCGTACGAGGATGTGATTTCTGGCCTCGCCATAATCGTGCTGTGTCTTACCCCGTTTGTCCTCATCATGAAGACCAGCCGCCCGGGGAAGCGCGAACAGACCGCCCTGCACTAAACCCCAGATCCTGTCAGCCTTTCCGCGAGGCGCAGCGCGTTCTGAAGTTCGGCGGCTTGCCGGTGATGACGGTGAGCTATATCGTTGGCCTGAATGAGCTGAGTCTGAGTGTTCTTTCTTCTAACCCTATCCTCCGGAAGGAGGGACTTATAATCGGCGCTGAGCCTAATCTGCGGCGGATGGTGGAAGCAGCGCCTGCGTTGAGGCCTTACGACCCCACGGATTGGAGCCGGTTCCCTGGCGGCGACTCGGTTATACTGGTGCGTGCCGCGTCGCATTTTCCTGACTGGCGCATGCTGCGATTCTGCTAGCGCGCGGTAAAGCGGAGTCCCCGTGTATCCCTTCATTCACGTCGGCCCATTGACGCTCGGCACCTATGGCCTGTTGGTTGCCACTGGCTTGATTTGTGCGTTCTTCGTTTTGCGCGCCGACCTGGCGCGCCGGGGCATTGCAGCCGATGCCGAAGCCATTATCGGGATCACGGGGCTTGCAGGGCTGGCGGGATCGCGGCTCTATCACTTGCTTGAAAGCCCGGCCGAGTTCTTCGCCAACCCCTGGCCACAGCTCTTCAGCACGATGGGTTTTGCCTGGTTTGGCGCCGTGATTGGCGGTTTCCTCGCGCTCGTGTTGCTCGCGCGGCGTTTCCAGATGCCGGTTTTGCTGATGTTGGATGTGGCTTCGCCCGCTGCTGCGCTGGGCTACGGGATCGGGCGCATGGGTTGTTTGATCTCCGGCGACGGCGATTACGGATTTCCCACGTCTTTGCCGTGGGGCATGAGTTTTCCGAACGGGATTGTCCCGACGACGCAACGCGTCCATCCCACGCCCATTTACGAGTTTCTGATCGCCGTGGCGATTTCCTGGATTCTTTGGAACCTAGGAGGGCGCGCCTCGAAGATGCCCTTTAATAGTGGCATTGTGTTCGCTTCTTACTTGCTGTTGACCGGACTTGCTCGCTTCCTGATTGAATTCATCCGTATCAATCCCCGGGTGTTCTTCGGCCTCACGAACGCGCAAACCGCGAGCCTTGCCTCTATTCTTGCCGGTATGATTCTCTGGGGATCGCTTCATCGAAAGACGCCGGCGCCTCGCCGCGCTTGACGGCTTCGCGCGACTCCCGTAGTGTCAGTCCCAGCGGCGTGTCTTTCGAGATGCAACGCCCTCACGCATTGGAGGAGGTCATGGGGCGCCCGGTCGGCGTAACGATTCTGAGCGGGGTGATGGTAGTGGCGGGGGCTGCGTTTGCCGTTGCAGGCCTGGCGTTTTTCTTTGTGGGATCCACAGGCGCCGCTGCCGCAGCCCGAGGCCATGTCGGCACAGCGGCCCTGCTAGCAGCCCTCGGCGCCGCTTCCGGCGTGATTTTTCTTCTTTTCGGCGCGCTGCACGTGGTTCTGGCGATTGGAATTTTCAAGCTGCGCAACCTTTCACGCATCTGCACAATCCTGCTTTTTGTACTGATCGGCGCCGGGGCGTGCCTGGGGCTGATCGCCACTCTCTTGCGATTCAGTCCTGCTGGAATCGTGTGGAACGTTTCGTTGCTCGTTGTAGATGGGGCTGTGCTCTGGTATTTGCTGCTGCCGTCCACCAAGCGAGCCTTCAACGGTTGATTCGCTATCTCACGGTTGGGCGCCACCCACGGATTTGCTGGCCTCTCCCGTCGGCTTGCCTGCCGCGTCCACCATCTCGACGGGCCCGTACTTTTCCATCACGCTCTTAATTTTGGCCGCGTCGCCCACGGCGACCACTTGCATCGTGGCCGGGTTGATGTATTTCTTCGCTACGCGCTGGACATCATCAGCGGTGATCGCTGCGATCTGCGCCGGGTACTTCTCCCAGTAGTCGGCAGGCAAGTTGTATGACTTCCGGGTGAGCGCGTAGCCAATCAGTTGTTGAGGCGATTCGAGCGACAGTGCAAACCGGGCCACGACGGACCGCCTCGCGGCGTCGAGCTCGGCCTCTGGCACCTTTTCGTCGCGAATGCGGTTCAACTCGCGCAGGAATTCCGTCATTGCGCCGTCGGTTACTTCCGTACGCAAGTCGCCGCCGGCGGTCCAGGGCCCGGCGTATTTTCGCGCAATCACGTTGCTGTACACGCCGTAGGTGTAGCCCTTTTCTTCGCGCAGGTTCAGGAACAACCGGCTGGCCGCGCTTGCCCCGAGCACTTCGTTGAGCACCATCAGAGCGGGATAATCGGGATCGCCGCGCTCAATCGCCAGGTTGCCCATCAACAAGGTGGTCTGCACCGAACCGGGCCGGTCCACCAAATAAATTTTCGTTTTGGTGGCGGGTGGCGGGCTCGCCGGAAAATTGGCCGAGGCTTTCGACTTCTGCCATTCCGAAAGCGCTTGGCGAAGCTTGGGCATCAGTGTGGATACGCGCACGTCTCCGGAGATAGCGAGAATCGTATTTTGCGGCGCGTAGTGATTGTCATGCCAGTCGGCGAGCATCGCGGGCGTCAGTGCGTCGATGGATTCCGGTGTGGAGGACACCACCGCGGCCGGGTAGGCGCCGTACAGGACACGGTTGAGCGTCTGGTTCGCGAGGAAATTCGGCTGCACACGTTGTTGCAGCAATATAGGCTTCGCCCGCTCCTTATATTGCGCCAGCTCCTCGGTGGGGAAGCTGGGATGGAGGAGCACATCGGTCGTCAGCGCGAACCACTGATCGAAATTGTCCGAAAGGCCCGACGCTGTCAGCCCTGTCGAGCCCGACCCGAAAGGGGCAAAAGCCGACAGGCTCGCACCCAATGAATCAATCTGCTCGGCGATCTGCTTGCTGGTTCGCGTCTTCGTTCCCTCGGTGAGTTGCTGCGCCGTCGCTCCAGCGAGTCCAGGAAGATCTGCCGGCTCGTAGATGGGGCCGGCGCCGTTGATTTCAAAATGTACGTTAATGAGCGGGAATCGGTGGTCCTCCAAGATCAGCACATTGATGCCATTCGGCAGGATTGTCTCGACTGGGCGCGGCAGCTTCACCCGCAGGATTTCCTTTGAAACCGGGGCGCGGTTCAGCCGCTCCACCTTGCTGGCGGGGACCGACTTGTCGTCCGCGGTAGACGTTTGGCTCCAACTGACGCCAGGCAAAAACGCCGCAGCGCCGACTGTTGCCGCGAGCAGCATGAATATTCCGATGTTTCTCCAGATGCGCATGGAATCTCCTCCGTGCCTTTACCGGGCCGGGGTTCCCTGAGCCTGTGCCTTCGGTGTGGTCAGGACGACAGTCCGCCGCGTCTCACCCAGGTACTGGCGGGCCACGCGCTGGACGTCCGAGGGCTTTACCTCGCTATAGTTGGCGAGGATGGTATTCACCAAGTTCGGGTCGTGGAAATACACGGTGAATCGCCCTAATATGCGCGCCCGGTTGATTGTGCTCATCATCGACTCAGCCTGCTGGAGCCGGTCCTGCATCCGAATTTTTTCGATCTCCGCGGGCGTCACCCCGCCGTTCTTGATCCGGTCAAATTCTTCGTAAATCAGCTTTTCCACTTCGCCCGGGTCCTGTCCAGGCTTCAGGGACGCGACGCCCTGAAAAAGGCTGGGGCCGCGCCGCATGTCCACGCCGCCCGCCACGCGCAGGACGACTCCCTTGTCCTTCACCAGCTTTTGATACAGCCGCGAAGACGGCCCGCCAAATAGGATGTCGCCGAGCATGTCGAGGGCGTACCAGTCCGGCGTATTGCCCGGAACGGTCTTGTACACGATGTCCAAGCGGGGCAGGCGCGCAAAGGGGTCTTCGATGGTGGTTCGCCGTTCCGCGGTCTGCGCGGGTTCGGTCATGTCCACGGTGGCGGGGGCAGTTTGCGACGGTATGCCCTCGAAGTATTTCTTCACTTTCTCCAGGGCCTCGGATGTTTTAAAGTCGCCCACCAGGACGAGGGCCGCGTTGTTCGGCGCATAGTATGTTTTGAAGAACTGCGCCACGTCCTCCAGGCGGGCCGCGTTCAAGTCTTCCATGGAGCCGATCGTGGAGTGCTTGTACGCAAAGTTGTCATACGCCAAGTCCCCGATGACTTCGGAAGTCTTCCCGTAGGGTTGGTTGTCCATCCTCAGCCGCCGCTCTTCCTGCACCGTGTTCCTTTGGTTGTCGAGGTTTGCGGGGGTAATATGCAGCCCGCTCATGCGGTCCGCTTCAAGGAACAGCGCCATATCGAGCTGATTCGCAGGGACGCGCTCGAAGTAATTGGTAGAGTCGTTGTTCGTGGTGCCGTTCACGTCGCCGCCGTTGACCTGCACCAAAATTAAGTGCTCGCCTTTGCCTACGTTCTCCGAGCCTTGAAACATCATGTGCTCGAACAAGTGCGCAAACCCAGTGCGCCCGGGCCGTTCGTTTCGGGAGCCGATGTCATAAATGACGCAGAGCGAAACGGTTGGCGCAGCATGATCTTCGGAGAGCACGACGCGGAGGCCGTTTTTCAGAGTGAATTGCTGGATCGGAATTTGAACCGTCCGGGCCGCTGCGGTGTCCGCCCGCGCGGACTTTGGCCGCGAGGCCGCCGGCATTCCAGCGGCCCCAAGGCCCAGAGCCAAACATAGGCCCAAGGCGCAGTAGATTCGGAAACGCTTCATAGGGGCCTCCCTTTCCTCACGACTCGCACCGATAACGTATCCTACTTACAATGGACGCCCGGCGACAGCAGAAGTTTCGGCTCAAGTCGCTGTTATTGCCCCGCACGTGCCCCAACGCTCTCCTGTCGCATCCAACCTTTCACCGGAGTAAACTCAAACAGACCGTGGAAAATTCCGTCCAGCCCAATGCGATCGAAGTGCTTTCGCTCACGCGGCGGTTTAATTCGCTCGTGGCCGTCGATCATCTGACCTTTTCGTGCGCCGCCGGCGCGACGTTTGGCCTGCTGGGTCCCAACGGCGCGGGCAAGAGCACGCTCATCAAGATGTTGACGACCCTGTTGCCGCCGACTTCCGGGACCGCCCACATTGCGGGATGTGACCTGATCGAGCATCCGGAAGCCGTCCGCCGCAAGATCGGCTACATTTCGCAGATGCTCTCCGCGGATGGGGATCTAACCGGATACGAGAACCTCTTGATCTCCGCGAAGCTCTTCGGCATCCCCCGGTCCGAGCGCGCCCGGCGAATTGCGCAGGCGTTGGAGTTCATGGAATTGTCGCACGTCGCAGGCAAACTTGTGCGCCAGTACTCCGGCGGGATGATCCGGCGGCTGGAAATTGCGCAATCCATGCTGCATCGGCCCAGCGTGCTGTTCATGGACGAGCCGTCGGTGGGGCTTGACCCTTCCGCCAAGCGCGCTGTGTGGGACCGCATCCGCGACCTGCGCCGCGAATTCGGCACGACCATCCTGATGACGACGCACGACATGGAAGAGGCGGACGAGCTCTGCGACGTGGTGGCCGTTATGCACCGCGGGGTCCTGGCCGCTCTGGACACCCCGGAGGCGCTGAAAGCAAAAGTGGGTCCCGAAGCGACGATGGATGACGTTTTCATTCACTTTACGGGCGCAACGATCTCCGAAGGAGGGGATCTGCGGGATGTCGCACGCACTCGAATCACAACTCAGCGCCTGCGCTGAGCCTTTTTCTCTCCGGCGTTACGAACGACAGACCCTCGCTGTGGCCGAGGCCGACGTGCGCAAGCTCGTGCACGATCCCGTCGAGCTTTTGACGCGCATGGTTCAGCCCGTGCTCTGGCTGCTGATTTTCGGCCAGGTGTTCAACCGCACGCGGGCCATCCCAACCGGAGGGATCAGCTACCTGGACTTCATGTCGCCTGGCATCCTCGCGCAAAGTGTTCTGTTCGGCGCCATTTTTTACGGCATTTCGCTGATCTGGGAGCGCGACCTGGGCATCGTGCAGAAGTTTCTGGCCAGCCCGGCGCCGCGCAGCGCGCTGGTGCTCGGGCGGGCGATCTCTTCGACGGCGCGCAGCCTGTGCCAGATGGCGTTCGTCTATGCGGTTGCGTTCCTGCTGCACGTGCACCTGCGGTTTGGCGTGGTCGCCCTGGCCGGCGTAGTGCTCGCCGTCATGCTCGGTTCGGCCGTGTTTTCCACGCTCTCATTGATCGCCGCGTGCCTGGTGAAATCGCGCGAACGGTTCATGGGCATCGGCCAAGTAATGACCATGCCGCTCTTCTTCGCCAGCAACGCCATTTACCCGCTCGCACTGATGCCGGCGTGGCTGCGCGCCCTGTCGAAAGTAAATCCTTTGACGTATCAGGTGGACGCCCTGCGAAGCCTGATGGTCGCCGGTGGGGGAACTACGTTTGGAGTAGGCCTCGACTTCCTGATGTTGACGGTCGCCTTGCTCATCCTGCTCTCTGTGGCGACAAAGCTCTATCCGAACATCGTGACTTGAAGATCGCGCCCGTCGATAGTCACGACGTGTGCCAGATGATCCTGCCTATCCGTTTGCTCTCGACCACGAATGAATCACGGCGTCGCCCTTGATCCGGGCTTGGAGTGACGGTCCGAAGAAAACGTATGGGTGAACCGGGTCAATCTTGCTGGCTTCGTCGAGACGAGCGCGCAATTCCGCCGGGATCGCAAGGTCGAGCGACGCCAAGTTGCTTTCGAGCTGCGGGATTTTCGTCGCGCCGATGATGGTCGAGGTCACCCCCGGCTGCGTCGCCACCCAGTTCAAGGCAACTAGAGCGGCGGGCTTGCACATTTCCTTCGCGACGCCGAGCAGAACATCCAGAATTCCCCAGTTGCGTTCCGTGGTGCGCTCGAAGATCGTCGTGCCCTGCTCCTTCTGAATCTCGATGCGGCCTTGCGGAGCGCCGCGCTGCCCCTCGCGCTTGTACTTGCCGGAAAGGAACCCTCCGGCGAGCGGACTCCACGGGCAGACGGCCATCCCGAGTTCTTGCGCGGCGGGGATATGCTCGCGCTCAATGTTTCGCTCGACGAGCGAGTACTCGAGCTGCAGCGCGATAATTTTCTCGCGGCCTTGCTGCTCGGCCAGGGTCTGCGCGCGCGACAAGTACCACGCGGGGACGTCCGAGAGGCCAATGTGGCGCACCTTGCCGGACCGGACCAACGTGTCCAACGAAGCGAGGACTTCTTCCACCGGCGTGATCGTATCCCAGGCGTGCAGCCAGTAAAGATCCACGTAATCGGTCTGAAGGCGCCGCAGCGAGCCCTCGAGGGCGCGGTAGACGTTCTTTCGGCCATTCCCTCCCGCGTTGGGGTGCCCCGGCTCGGCGTTGAAGGTGAACTTTGTCGCGAGCACGACGCGGTCCCGGGCCTTGAACTCGCGAATGAACTTCCCAACCATTTCCTCACTCTTGTCGTTGGTATATCCGTCGGCGGTACCCACGAAATTTCCGCCCGCCTCCAGATACTTCTGGAAGATTGCTCTGGCCGCGCTTTCCTCAGTTCCCCAGCCCCACTCCGTGCCGAAGGTCATCGTCCCCAGGCTCAGCGGGCTTACCCGCAAGCCGGAGCGTCCCAGTGTTACGTATTCGTTGAATTTCATCACACAAATCCGCCTTTATACCGATTCTTTAGAATTGCTTCATTTGTTAGATGTGACGCTGCTCGGATGGTTACGGGAGTTCCAATACTGGCCTCACCAAATCAATTTCAATCCGAATTGAATCTGACGTGAGGTTGTGGACGTGCTCGTGATGAGCCCTGCCGCGGGGGATTGGACCGGCGTGGTGGAACTCGGCAGAAGGACATGTGTAATTAAGTTGGGCGTGTTGAAGTTGGCGCGGTTCAGGAGATTGAAAAGCTCGGCGCGAAACTGCAGGTTCAGGCGTTCGCGAATTCGGGTTTCCTTCATCCCAGAGAAATCCCACGTTGCCAGGCCGGGGCCGACGTACGCGTCGCGCCCGGCATTTCCGAAAAATCCGCTGTTGTTCGGCGGCGCCATGAAAGCATTGGGATCGAACCATTGGTTCGGATTCCCGAGGACCACCGGGCCCGAGAAAGCGGGGTTCAGAAACGGGCGCACTGGGTTGCGTGTATCTCCGTTGTTCGACGGGTTGTAACCAAGCTGGGGCGTGAAGGGAAATCCGGACTGCGCGGTGATGATGCTGTTGAGCGTCCATCCGCTTACCAAATAGCGCGTTGCGCCGCATTGACTGCTCAGAAATCTTCTCCCGCGCCCGAAGGGGAGCTCGTAGCTTGCGGTGACAACGCCGATGTTCCGGACATCGTAGGTTGCGAGTCCCCGATCCGCCTGCGGATCGTAGGGGTTCGACAGCAGGGCCGGCGCGTTCGCCGCAGCGGTCGCATTCAGGGAATCCCCGTCATCCAGCGCTTTCGACCACGTATATACGCCCCGAAGAATTAAACCCCGGCTGAATCGGCGCTTCAGGTCCACTTGGAGGGAGTTATAGGAACTCGTACCTTCGGAAAACCAAGTCCACGTGTTCGCGATTGTCTTATTCGGCTTCGTTGTACCGGGTGCGATGAAGAAAGTTCCGGCCGGCACACGCTGGTTCGCCAAGGGGCCCCAGGAAGATGTGTTCGGGAACGTGACGGGACACGGCGCCGCCGGGCAAACGACCGGCACGGGCGCATTGGCGTCTACCCCGATGAGTTCGTGGTATCCATGGCTTCCCACATAACCCACGCTCAATGAGGTATTGGGAGACAGCTCCCGCTCGATACGCAGGGAATACGTGACGACCGTGGGCGTGTAGAGATCGGGCTGCACTCCTCCCGGCACAAGGAGAGCATTCGAGGAAGTTGGCGAAGCGGGGTTGATCGGAAGAGGAAGACTCCCAATATTTCCAGCGGCAATCGTGTAAGTTGGATTGAACGGCGCGTTCTGATCCAAGCGGTAACCCAGCGCGTCTTGCAAATCGTTGTACATGCCGAATCCGGCGCGAACTACCGTCTTTCGGCCAATTGGACTCCATGCCATACCGACCCGCGGCTGCGGCAAGAAGTTCGCACGATTGACTGTAAACAGGGCGCTTCCAACGTTCGGCTGATTCGAGATCACTCCGTTCGGGAAAGTATAGTTTGCGGCTCGCCCGTAAGCCTCGTTCCAACCGTTGCTGAATTCGTCCCGGAAACCTAGTGACACCGTCAAGTTCGGACGCACTCTTACAACGTCCTCAGCGAACCAAGCGCCGAACCAGGAACGCCAACTCAGCGGGGATGGCGTTGGATCGTACAAGAAGCTGCCCGTGCCGACCAGGAATGCCGGCAACCCCGTAAAGGTCATCTGTCCATACTGGCTGAGCGCTATCATTTCGTTGGACTGGAACCGCTGCAGCCACACACCGGCGGACCATTGGTGGCGCCCTCGGATAAGGGTAACCTGGTCCGTGTAAGTGAAGAGATTCCTGGCGATGTGCAGATTGCTTCCGTTATTGCTTCCCGCCAATCCCAACTGCGCTTGCGGATTGGACGCTTGGCTGCCTCCAACCACCACCGCTCCGACAGGGTGGCCAGCTACAAAGCCAGAAACGCCGGCTGCTGGGCTTCCTGGAGTGGGCTCCCCGGTGTAGAAGTAGCCCGCCCGGGAAAACGCGAACCGGCCCGTCTTCACCGTGTTCGCCGAGAAAGCATGGGTTTCTTGGAGGCTGAACACTTGCTCGCGAAAGTTGACGAGATCGGTGAAGAACGCGTCAAAGGGAGTCGCGGTCACACTACCGCTGTCATCAATCGTGTAAACTGCCGCCGCCGAGTCTTTCTGGGAGAAAGTGTGGTCGAACCGCACCGTTCCGAAATCTTCCCGGATGGTCTGCAATGGGCTCAAGAAGTCTTCCGCCACACCATCTTGGCCGGCGACCTTCAGGTCCGGGGCGTTTGCCGGGGCCGTGGGCCACACGTTCAGCAGGCCGAGCTGCCGAACGATGGGTGCGGCATCCGCCCGTGCCTGCGTGTCGGGAACAAGTGCTACCGAGGTTTGATGCAGGTGTTGACGGAATCCCTCATAGCTGGCGAACGCGAACGTCTTGTCCTTCCGGAGGGGACCCCCTAACGAGCCCCCAAACTGATTTCTTTGGAACGCAGGGGCTGAACCTAGGTCGAAAAAGTTGGGCGCATCCAGGGCGCTATTGCGCAGGAATTCAAAGACAGAACCGTGCCACTGGTTGGTCCCGGACTGGGTAACGATTGTGACTTGGCCGCCCGGATGTTTTCCGTAGTCAGCGGCGTAGGTGTCCCGAAGGATGTTGAATTCGCGGACCGCATCCACGCCCAGCAATTGCTGGCTTGTTCCTCCTGGTTGCATGTTATTCTCCGCCGCGCCCGTGAACTCCACGCCATTCAGCAGAAAGAGATTTTGCTGCGGCCTGTTCCCAGCAACTGAAAACATATTGCCCGTGGTAGAATTAGAAACCCCAATCGCGCCGGTTTTCTCCCACGTGAAATTGACCACACCCGGATTGAGCGTCATGAGTTCGTCATAGCTCCGGCCGTTTAGAGGCAGGTCCTTTACCTGTTGTTCCCCCACGAGCCCAGAGATGTCGGCGGATGTGGTAGTGACCATCGGTGCTTCCGCAATCACTTTCACCTGTTCAGCGATTGGTCCCAAGCGCAAGACCAAATCCACGCTGGCTTCCTGGCCGACGGCCAAATGGATTCCACTGCGAATTTCTTCCTGGAAGCCTTGTTTCGCAACGCGCACTTCGTACTCGCCCACAGGAAGCGAAAGTGCCTGGTATCGGCCGGCGTCGTCTGTGACGGTGGTGCGCACAGATCCGGTCTCGGTGTTCTTCGCCGTCACCGCTGCGGCAGGAACCACGGCGCCGGACGGGTCCATGACCCGCCCGGACAGGGACGCCGATACTTGAGCCTGTGCCAGGGAGCGGGGTCCCAATACTGTGAGGGCGGCGCCTAGGATGGCGAGCAGCACCGGGCGCGGAAGCACGCCCCGGACCGAGGAGTTTGGGGACGGTTTGGCAAGGCGAATCATGGAAATCGTCTTCCGTCAGGCACGGAACTCAGTGGGGCATGCCCTGGGTTCAAAGAAACACCGCTCAGCAAACAATCCGCGGACTGTCCCCCACCCTGGAAGAATAGCTGATTTAATACAGGTAGAACCGCTATGTCAAATCGGCTCAATACGGATAGGAAATATGCGGATTTCTGCGGTTCCTGGGCGGGCAAATCGGATCGTAGAGCCTGCGCGGGTGAACGCCGAGTAAAGAGGGTCAATCACCGTTAATCTGCACTGCTCACGAGGGGGGCGAACCTATGACGGGGCGGCGCCTGGATGGCCGGAGCTTCGTAGCGCTGGCGTCTCGCCGGCGAAATTTTCGGGCAAACAATCGCCGGCAAGATCCCGGCGCTACCAACACCGCTCGGCATCATGCGCGTCTCACTGGCTCTTGAAGACAGTTCCGTTTTTCATCACGAACGAAACTCTGCGGACCGCGTGAATATCGTCCAGTGGATTGGTTGGCGTGGCGATGATGTCCGCGGCCATGCCCGGGCGGATGGCGCCGCGATCGCGATCCACGCCCAGCAGTCGCGCCGCATTGATGGTCATCGCCTGCAACGTGTCCTTGGCGGGGATCCCCGCCTCTACCCAGGAGTCCACGTACTCGGCCGCGAGAGTGCCACGCGTTTCGCCCGGCACAGACCAAATGACGTCTGTTCCGAAAGCCATGGTCACGCCGACCTGATAGCCGCGCTTGAGGCGATCGACAAAGACGGCGTGCATTTCGGGGGAGCCGGCTTCGCGCGCAGCCGATTCCGTGAAATCCGTGCCGACCAGCACGACGTGATTTTTCTTGGCGAGTTGCAGATCCTCGCTGGTCATCCTCTGGCCGTGCTCGATGGAGTCGACTCCCGCCTCCGCCGCGTTGTGCGCGCCGGGATGCGTCCAGCAATGCGCGGCCAGCTTCACGCCGTCGCGGTGGGCTTCCTCGACCATAAAACGGATATCGTCCGTGCTGTAGATGTACGGCTGATCGTCCACGACGATCTTGATGAGCGTCGCGCCGTAGTGGAGGTTCTCGCGGATGGCCTTCACCATTTCATCGCGCGTATCGGCAAAAGCGTATTCCGGTGTGGCCAAGTCCTTTTTCTCAGGTTGCAAGTGGAATTGCCCGCCGTAGGGCGCAATGATCCGGCCGGCGTTGAGCATTGTAGGCCCCGGCACCAGTCCGCGCTCGATCGCCTGGCGCAGAGCCGTATCAGCGTAATTGCCTGCGTTGCCGACATCGCGCACCGTCGTGAATCCCGCCGCCAGCATATCCCGGGCATTGGCGACTCCTTCGATGGCGCGGAAGGGAGTGGGGTCGAGCAGCGTTGTGATGTAGTAGCTGCCCGCATCGCGCTCTTTCTTGACCGTCATGCACAGGTGGGTGTGCGCATCGAACAGGCCAGGAAGCACCGTCGCTTTCGATAGATCAATCACCTCCGCGTCCGGCGGAACCGGCACGTTCCCGCCGACCGCTTCGATGGTCCGGCCATGCACCAGGATCGTTTGATTCGACGTCGACGTTCCCTTTTCCGTATCGAGCAGATTTCCGGCCTTGATGGCAATGTAGCGCGCGGGTTCAGTCTGCGGGTACTGAGCTGCGGACCTCGGCGCGGTTGCGGCCAGTAGCAGGACCGGAATGGTTAGGAAGCAGAGCAGGATGACTCGTGCGCGCATCAGCACCCCTCAATCAAGAAGACGTGACGTCAACACTCGGATGGAAATCATGGAAGTGCGCCGTGAAAGCCGCCAACGGAAACGGCCGGCGGAACAGGCTGTGGAAAAAAGCCCCAGCGGCTGTCATTCCGAGCGGAGCGAGGAATCTCTCTGCGCTGAATGCCAAGAATAAAGAGAGATTCCTCGTCGCGTTGGTTCTCGGAATGACACGACTTGGGTGTTTTTCCGCAACCTGGGAAACCGCTTGCGCCCCAAGAATCCACCTATAGCATCTGCCGAAGGACGTAAGGAAGGATGCCTCCGTGCCGGTAATAGGTGACTTCTTCCGGCGTGTCGGCTCGCGCGATCACCTGGAACGCCTTCTCCTTGCCCTGGTCGTCCCGGGCGCGAACCTGGAACGTCTGCCGCGGAGCCAACTTTGCGACGCCTTCGATGGTGAACTCTTCAAACCCGGTCAGGCCGAGCGATTGTGCGGTTTCGCCCGCGCGATATTCCAGCGGGAGCACGCCCATGCCGAGCAAGTTGCTCCGGTGGATGCGCTCGTAGCTTTCGGTAATCACCGCGCGCACGCCGAGCAGCAGCGTGCCCTTTGCCGCCCAGTCGCGTGACGAGCCGGAGCCGTATTCTTTCCCGCCAAGCACGACGAGCGGCACGCCGTCTTTCTGGTATTTCATCGAGGCGTCGTAAATCGTCATCTTCTCGCGGCCGGGCAGGTGGACGGTCCACCAGCCCTCGGTGCCGGGCACGAGCTGGTTGCGCAAGCGGATGTTCGCAAACGTGCCGCGCATCATGACTTCGTGATTGCCGCGGCGCGCGCCGTAGGAGTTGAAATCCACTGGCTTCACGCCCTGCGCGATGAGCAACTTCCCGGCCGGGCTCTCGGCGGGAATCGAGCCGGCCGGGGAAATGTGATCGGTGGTGACGCTGTGGCCGAGCATCGCCAGCACGCGCGCCCTGGAAATGTCGCCGAGCGGTGCCGGCGTGCGCGTAATGCCCTCGAAGAACGTGGGCAGCTTGATGTACGTGGATTTGTCGTCCCACTTGTAGAGGTCGCCCTCCGGGACGGGCAGGCCGCGCCAGCGGGCGTCGCCCTGGAACACTTCGCCGTATTCTTTGTGATACATCGCGGTCGTCACGTTCGCGCGTACCGTGGATTCGATCTCCTGCGGCGACGGCCAAATGTCACGCAGGAACACCGGCTTGCCGGCCTTGTCGTTGCCGAGCGGCTCGCTGGCCATGTCGAAATCCATGCGCCCCGCGAGCGCGTAAGCGACCACCAGCGGCGGCGACGCCAAGTAATTCGCGCGCACCAGCGGGTGGATGCGGCCTTCGAAGTTGCGGTTTCCGCTCAACACCGAAACAGCGACCAGGCTGTTGTCTTTGATCGCGGAACCGATGCGCTCGTCAAGCGGGCCGCTGTTGCCGATGCAAGTGGTGCAGCCGTAGCCGACGAGTTGGAAGCCGAGTTCGTTCAGATACTTCGTCAGGCCCGCAGCCTGCAAGTAATCGGTCACCACTTTCGACCCCGGCGCCAGGCTGGTCTTCACCCAAGGTTTGCTGTGCAGCCCGCGCTCGACGGCCTTCTTTGCCAGCAGCCCGGCGCCCAGCATCAGCGATGGGTTCGACGTGTTCGTGCAGCTTGTGATGGCGGCGATGACCACCGAGCCGTCCGAAAGCTCGAACTTGTCGCCGTTGTTTTGCACATGGATGTGCTTTTGCGCCGCGCCTTCGAGCGACTTTTCGAATGACACTTTTGCCTGCCGGAGCGGCACACGGTCCTGCGGGCGCTTCGGGCCGGCCAGCGTCGGCTCGACGGTGGCGAGGTCGAGCTCCAGCGTGTCGCTGTAGATTGGGTCGGGCGTGGCGTCCGTGCGGAAGATTCCCTGCGCCTTCGTGTACTCCTCGACCAAGCGCACGCGCGCGGCGTCGCGGCCGGTGAAGCGCAAATAAGCCAGCGTCTCCGCGTCCACGGGGAAGAAGCCCATCGTCGCGCCGTATTCGGGCGCCATGTTGGCGATGGTTGCGCGGTCGGGGAGGCTCAGGCTCGAGAGGCCCGTGCCGTAGAACTCGACGAATTTCCCGACGACGCCTTTTTTGCGTAGCATCTCGGTGACGATCAGCACCATGTCCGTAGCCGTCGCGCCTTCGGGCAGCCGCCCGTGCAGCTTGAAACCGACCACGTCGGGGATCAGCATTGAAAGCGGCTGGCCCAGCATGGCGGCCTCTGCTTCAATGCCGCCCACGCCCCAGCCGAACACGCCGAGGCCGTTGACCATGGTGGTGTGCGAGTCGGTGCCGACCAAAGAATCGGGGAAGGCTTGCGTGCTGCCGCCTGCGGGGGCATCGAACACCACGCGCGCCAGGTATTCCAGGTTCACCTGATGCACGATGCCCGTGTCCGGCGGCACGACTTTGAAATTGTCGAAGGCTTTTTGTCCCCAGCGGAGGAAGGCGTAGCGCTCGATGTTGCGGTGGAATTCGAGGTCGGCGTTGAATGCAAAGGCCATGTCGCTGCCGGCTTTGTCCACCTGCACGGAGTGGTCGATCACCAGTTCGGCCGGCAGCAGCGGGTTCACCTTCTTCGGATCGCCGCCGAGTTGCCGAATCGCTTCGCGCATCGCGGCAAGGTCCACGACAGCAGGCACACCGGTAAAATCCTGAAGCAGCACGCGCGCCGGCATGAAATTGATTTCCTTCTGCAAAGCCGCCTTCGCCTCCCAACTGGCGAGCGCTTCGATGTCTTTGGCGTGGACGAAGCGGCCGTCCTCCATCCGCAGCAGGTTTTCAAGCAACACGAGGAGCGAAAAGGGCAGCCGGGCCACGTGCCCCACTCCCTTCTTTTCGAGCGCGCTCAGGTGGAAAATTTCATAGCTCTTCCCGTCCACCGGAAGCGTTTCCCGCGTGCCAAAGGAATTCTTGGATACAGGCGCCATCTCTCTACGAATCCTTTCCAATATGTTGCTAGCAGGCCATCATAACGCATTCCGGAGGCTCCGCGCACTCCGCGGGCGTGCCGCGTATCGGGCAGTTTCACAGGAGCGTGTTTATCGGGCGCTATCTGCCCCGACCTCCGAGTGGGTACAGATCCATTACGCTTCCGTGATCAGATATACAGGGATATTCTGGTTGGGCTCTTACCAATAGTGTGGAAAGGAGGAAAGATGGGCATAGCGATTACCCAAGTGGACTCCTTTACAAGGAGGCCTTTCGCTGGCAATCCGGCGGCCGTGTGCCTGCTCGCATCTCCTCACGACGAGCCATGGATGCAATCCGTGGCCCGCGTGATGAATCTCTCGGAAACAGCTTTTCTGCTGCGGCGTGACGATGACTTTGACCTGCGCTGGTTCACGCCGACGATGGAAGTGGACTTGTGCGGCCACGCTACACTTGCAAGCGCCCATGTTCTCTGGGAAGAGGGACACCTTAAGCTGAACCAATCGGCGCGATTTCACACACGGTCCGGCCTGCTCACGGCTGAGAAGAAGGGTGACTGGATTGAAATGGATTTCCCCGCTACTCCCGCCGTGACGGTTGCACGTGTCGAAACCCTGGAATCAGGGCTGGGAGTGAAGGCTAAGTATGTGGGCCGCTCAAGCTTCGACTACTTGGTCGAGGTCGACGATGAGGATGAGGTCCGTAAGCTCGATCCTGATTTCTCGGTTTTGCGCAGACTAAAGGTACGCGGGGTGATTGTGACGAGCCGTGCCTTCGGCTCAGAGTATGACTTCGTTTCGCGTTTTTTCGCCCCCGCGTCGGGTATTGACGAAGATCCGGTCACAGGCTCGACCCATTGTTGTTTGGGCCCGTTCTGGAAAGACCGCCTAGGCCGGGATGACCTGATCGGATATCAAGCATCTGTGCGCGGCGGCTTCGTCCGTACACATTGTGTCGGCGACCGCGTACAAATTTCAGGCCAGGCCGTGACCGTGCTACGCGGCGAGCTAGTCTGAGCAGAGACTGGCCAAGTTTTGATAAGTCGGATTACCGGAGACTGGTGCATTACCGCGTCCCGAAAGTCCGCGCGGGTCCGGATTCGGCTAGAATCATGGGGATGCCTCGGAAACGCAGATGAAGGTTGTTCTAATCTCGACTTATGAGCTTGGGCGGCAGCCGTTTGGTCTGGCGTCTCCGGCGGCGTGGCTGCGCCTGCGGGGGCATGACGTCGTTTGTCTGGATCTTTCGCGCGAGACGCTCGACGACGCTGCGGTGCGCGCAGCGGATCTGGTCGCGTTCTATGTGCCGATGCATACGGCCACGCGGCTCGCCGCTGACCTGGTTGCGCCGGTGCGGAGCTTGAATCCGCGCGCGCACCTTTGTTTCTACGGCCTGTACGCGCCGGTGAACGAAGAATTCCTGCGTGGGCTTGGCGTGGGCACGGTTCTCGGAGGCGAGTTTGAAGAAGGGCTCGTAAGCCTGGTAGCCCGCCTGGATGAGACGCGGGAAGATTCTCTAAATGTGTCATTCCGAGGAGCGGCTTGTCCCGAGCGGCGAGGGAAGCGACGAGGAATCTCTCCTGTCTCCAGTTTATCGGACGGAGAGATTCCTCGCTCCGCCTCGGCGCGAGGCCTCGGTGCGAGCGCTCGGAATGACAGGCCGCTGCAGCAGGAGCCCGTCATTTCTCTCGCGCGACAAAAATTTCTTGTGCCCGACCGCGAGGGCCTTCCGGCGCTGTCAAAGTATGCGCGGCTGGTCCTGCCCGGCGGCGAGCAGCGCATTGTCGGCTCAACCGAAGCCACGCGCGGCTGCAAGCACCTGTGCCGACACTGTCCGATTGTGCCGGTGTACCACGGCGCTTTCCGTGTGGTCGAGCGCGAAATGGTTCTGGAAGATATCCGGCGGCAAATGGCTGCGGGCGCGCAGCACATCACATTCGGCGATCCTGATTTCTTCAACGGCCCCGCGCACGCGCTGGCGATTGTCGAGGCGCTGCACCGCGAGTTCCCGCAACTCACTTACGACGTCACGATCAAGATCGAGCACTTGCGCAAGCACGACGCGCACCTGGCGACGCTGCGCGACACGGGATGCCTGTTTGCGATCAGCGCCGTCGAATCGGTGGACGACGCGGTACTCGAAAAACTCGACAAGGGCCACACGCGCGCCGATTTTCTGGCCGTCGCCGCAAGGTTCCGCGAGCAGGGCATGACGCTATTGCCCACGTTTGTGCCCTTCACTCCGTGGACGACCCTCGAAGGCTATTGCGATCTGCTCGGCGTGCTGGCGCACCTCGGGCTAGTCGAAAATGTCGCGCCTGTGCAGCTCGCGATTCGGCTGCTGATTCCCGCAGGCTCGCGGCTCCTAGAGCTGCCGGACGTGCGCGGAATGGTCGGCCCGTTTGACCCCAGTTCGCTCGTGTTCCCTTGGAAGCACGAGGATGCGCGAGTGGAGGCTCTCTGCCCGAGAATCTCGGAAGCGGTCGAGCAGGGCGAGAAGCAAAACCTTTCGCGCACGGAAATCTTCGGACGCATCTGGCTCGCGGCGCATACTGCGGCCGGACACGATGTACTCAGCGGGCCACCTGCGGCCTTTCCGCGCGCCGCCGTGCCGTACATTGACGAGCCGTGGTACTGTTGCGCCGAGCCGACCCGCGACCAGTTCGTTTCCATCGGCAACGTAAAGGCAGCCGCGGCGAAAGCAGCCCAATTCGTTTGAATCCCCGGTAGAACCATGCCACGCCTCCTGATTCTCGTGAGCAAACTGGGCTATCAGACGCGGAGCTTCGCCGAAGCAGCGCGGGCGCTGGGCGCGGAGGTTGTGTTTGCCACCGACCGGTGCCATCAGCTCGAAGATCCGTGGTCGGACGGCGCCATTGCGGTGCGCTTCGACCAGCCGGAAGAAGCCGCGCGGCGGATTGTCCAGCAGGGGCTGCTGCGGCCTGTGGACGGTCTTATCGCGCTGGGCGATCGGCCAACGACGACGGCCGCTTACACGGCCCGCGCGCTCGGCCTGGCGTACAACCGCCCCGAAGGCGTTGAGAATTGCCACAGCAAACTGCGCCAGCGGGAAGTGTTGCGGGCGGCGGGGCTGCCCGTGCCCGGTTTCTTCTCGTTTCGCCTCGGCAAGCGATTGGACCGGATTCTGCCCCGAGTTGGGTTCCCGTGCGTCGTCAAGCCGCTGCGCTTGGCGGCCAGTCAGGGTGTAATCCGCGCGAACAACGCGGAGGAATTCCGCGCCGCGTTCGAACGGATTCAGGCACTGCTCGAATCGCCGGAGATTCAGGTCACTCGTGAAGAAGAACTCGACCGCTTGCTCGTCGAGCGCTATATCCCGGGAGGAGAGGTGGCTGTCGAAGGACTTCTCACTCGCGGACGGCTCAGGATCCTTGCAATTTTCGACAAGCCGGATCCCCTGGAAGGCCCCTATTTCGAGGAAACGATTTACGTCACGCCATCGCGCCTGCCCGAAGAGATGCAGGAGCGCATCGTAGACTGTGCAGCAGCCACGGTTCGGGCGCTCGGACTCGATCACGGCCCGGTGCACGCCGAGTTTCGCGTGAACGAGCAGGGGCCGTGGGTGCTGGAGGCCGCCCCCAGGCCCATCGGAGGGCTCTGCTCCCGCGCGCTGCGCTTCGGTCCCCAGCGAATCCTGTTGGAAGAGCTGCTCGTGCGCCACGCGCTAGGATTGCCGGGAAGCGATCTCGACCGCGACACCGACGCCTCCGGCGTGATGATGATTCCGGTGCCGAAGACCGGCGTGTTGGAAGGGGTCTTCGGCGAAGACGATGCGCGCGCCACGCCGGGGATTGAGGATGTGCGCATCACGGCCCGGCTGCACGACCTCATCGCCGCCTGGCCGGAGGGCTCAAGCTATCTCGGATTTATTTTCGCCCGCGGCGCATCGCCGGAAGAAGTGGGGGCCGCGCTGCGCCTCGCCCACAGCCGCCTGCGCTTCGAGATTGTGCCGCGCCTGCCCGTGGAGCATCCCGTAACTGGAAAAGTTCCGGAAGCAGGCGTGCCTCAGTAAGGTCCTCAGTCAGAAATGCGCTTAGGAATGGGCGCACAATCAAGCCGCCGCGTCATCGGGCACGGTTTCACAACTCGCGGAAAAACAAACTCTCCACTCTTGTTCTTCTCTGTGTTCTCAGTGCCCTCTGTGGTAAAGCCTGTTCGGAGCTCACCACAGAGGACACGGAGCGGAACACCCGCAACCAAGGTGAGCTTCAGCGGCGCCCGGAAGCATCTGGACAGGATTCCAAGCGAAATCGGCCTCCATGCTTCTGAGCGTTGTACGTCACAGCGAAGATTGGTGGGATAATCCTGGCCTTCTAGCCCTTAGCTCTCGGCGGGATGTATCCTTCGGGCAGCTTGGAGCCTTCCCCGAAAAAGAACTGTTCCATCTGCTCTTCCATGATCTTTTGGGACTGCGGGTCGAGCGGATTCAGCCGGTATTCGTTCATCAGCATTTTTGAGTGTTCAATCCACATCTTCCAAGCTTCCTGGGACACGCTTTCGTACACACGCTTGCCGAGATCACCCTTCCAGGGAATGCGGTCGAGGCCAGGCAGATCTTTCCCGAATTTCACGCAGTGGACGACTCGCGCGCCGGGCTTGGGCGGCTCGCTCGATGCGGCAGGCTTTGTCGGTCCACAGGATTCATCAGCCATGATCGTTCCCCCTCGGGTTATCGGCACTGTGCAATCTCATACCTTACTGCAAGTGCGGGAGAATTCCAAACTCGGCGCGGCGCTTCCCTGGGGCGGCCATCACGACTTGAGAATTGCCGAATTTCCCCGGCCAGGGCGCGCCGCAGGCCAGTTGTATTGAGTCGCGAACACCAAGAGGGTGTGTGAGAACGTCAGGTTTTGTAGGGCCCGGCTTCAGCCGTGCCGATAAACGCTGGAAAGTCAATGCGGCTTTACAGGTTGCGGAAAAAGTCGGTAGCACAGCCACTCTTGGCTGTGCGCTGATGGCTAACTAGCAGAAAACAGAGCACAGGCAAGAGTGCCTGTGCTACCTCGGCGCCTCTGAAATGGACTTTTTCCGCAAGCTGTTTAGCCGCTGACACTCAGGATAGCGAGTCGCTACACACACTCATCAAGCCCCCGCGCATTCCAGGCGATGATAGAATCCGCAAACGATGAGTGTCGCTGCTGGTCGGAATCGGCCCCGAGACGAGCAAGTTGACGCGTGCGGGGGCCCGCAAAGGAGAGTGTTATGGACAGCATCACCTCAATTGTGATCCTGGGAGTGGTGATCTTCGCTGCGCTCATTTCTTTGGGCGCTCTGCTGGGCTCGTTTTTCACGGTGAACACCGCCGAGCGCGGCGTGGTGGAGAGGTTCAACAAGTTCTCGCGCGTCGCTGGCCCAGGCCTGTCGCTGAAGATCCCGTTCGTCGAATCCGTGCACAAAGTGGACATGCGCGTGCAAGAGCTGCCGTTCAAGATCGAAACGAAGACCAAAGACAACGTGTTCGTGGTGATCCCGGTTTCGGTTCAGTACCAAGTGCTCGCGGACAAAGTGAGCGACGCGTACTACAAGCTCACCGACCCGCAAAAGCAGATCGAGTCGTACGTGTATAATGTCATCCTCGGGCACGTGCCGAAGCTGGCGCTCGATGAGGCCTACCTCGAGAAGGACCAAATCGCCAAGGCGGTCAAGGACGAACTCGACGCCACGATGGAGAATTTTGGCTTCGCCATTGTGCGCGCGCTGGTCACCGATATCGTGCCGGACGCGCGCGTGAAGACCGCCATGAACGAAATCAACGCGGCCCGCCGCGAGCAGGAAGCGGCCCTGGCGAAGGGCGAGGCGGACAAAACAATCGCGGTGAAGAAAGCCGAGGCCGAAGCCGAAAGCAAGCGCCTGCAGGGCGAAGGAATCGCGGCGCAGCGCAAGGCCATCATCGCCGGTTTGAAGGAGTCGGTGGAAGACTTCCAGAAGGTTGTGGAGGGCGCCACGGCGAAAGACGTCATGACGCTGGTGCTGCTCACACAGTACCTGGACACATTGAAGGAGATCGGCGCGTCGTCGAACACCAACACGCTGATGTTGTCGCACGCGCCCAGCGCGCTCCGGAACCTGCGCGACCAGATTAGTGAGGCCATCGCAGTAGGCGACTTGGTCGGCGAGACC